>Ga0208826_1000501_pt1 | contig 40726 bp, 39 predicted proteins | sample AD_UKC115_MetaG_FD_184451 | JGI IMG/M metagenome (GOLD analysis project Ga0208826, IMG submission 184451) | Active sludge microbial communities of municipal wastewater-treating anaerobic digesters from Hong Kong - AD_UKC115_MetaG (SPAdes)... | ecosystem: Engineered > Bioreactor > Anaerobic >...
TCAGTGTCCGCCGCCCCGGCGGCCGTGAGCACGATATTCTGAAGTATCTGCCCTATTTTGAAAAGAACCCGAAGACGGAATACGACGTGATCAAACCCGAGGGCGCCCAGGAGGAGATCCGGATCCCTCACTATGATGACACGATGCAGAACTTCATCCGGGATTTCTACCTCTCCGACTGCGTCGACAAGGAATTCAGCCTGACGCTGCGCAAGCACGACATCCGCTCCTACGAGGACATGGTGATCGAGCTGCCGCACGCAGACCGGCAGACGCTCTGCGCGATGCTGACGCTCGTCTTCCGCGGTGAGCTGGTATCAAGAGGCAACATCGCCCGCGCGGCGGAAAACGGCATCATCGGCGACATTTTGAGCCGCCTCACGGGGCTCGCCCGCAGCGTGCCAAAATCCGGCGAAACATAAGCAGACGACAAAAAACCGGCCTTCTTCCCCACGGGAGGAGGCCGGCTTTTTTCTGTTTCCCCACCGGGGGTTTCCCCTCTGGCGGTTCCCCCACTGGGGGTTTCCCCGCCGGGGCTGGAGAAACGTCCTTCCGGCGGAGAGAGTGCCATCTAATCAATATCACCATTCCACGCGGTTTGCCGCAAAGAAATTCTGTGCATTTGTGCAACTTGCAACAAAAAACAAAAAATCCCGCTTTTTTAAAGCTCCTGAATCGGCGATTACGAGAGACTCCGTCGGCATATTTTTGGGTATTCATTAACACTTCTCATAATTTTTTCGATTTTTAATATAATAATTTGTATGTTCTGTTTTTTATTCCGTAAAAATCGGGGTGATTTGTTCGCAATAACAAATATCGCTCAATTTATTTCGATTTAAATTATCTTAATTGTAGAAAATGACGATAACCGCTTGTTTTTTTCCACCAATGCGTGTAAAATCCAAGTATCGGCCAAGGCTGTGGATCGAAACGGAGTGTGAACGAATGGAACTTCTGGAAGAACGGATTTTAAGGGACGGTGCGGTCCGCCCCGGCAACGTTCTGAAAGTGGACAGTTTTTTGAATCATCAGATGGATGTCGCGCTCTTCAAGGCGATGGGAGACGAGTGGGCGCGCCTGTTTGCCGACGCCGGTATCACCCGGATCGTCACGATTGAGGCCTCCGGAATCGGAATCGCCGCCGTCGCCGCGCTGAGCTTTCATAATGTGCCTGTCGTCTACGCGAAGAAGACCGAGAGTCTCAACGTGGATGGCGAGGTCTACCGCACCAAAATCCAGTCCTTCACCAAAAAACGCATCTATGATGTGTTCGTCGGCAAAAAATATATCCAGCCCGAGGACCGCGTCCTGATCATCGACGATTTCCTTGCCAACGGTAAGGCGCTGGAGGGCCTGATCTCCATCATTGAGGAGCAGGCCGGCGCCACCGTCGCGGGAATCGGCATCGCAATTGAAAAAGGCTTCCAGCCCGGCGGCAGGCTGATCCGCAGCAAAGGATACCATCTTGAATCCCTCGCGATCGTGGATTCGATGGATCCCGAAACCGGTGCGATCACATTCCGCCGCTCCGACGAAACCGGAGCCTTATAACTATGGTAAAAGAGCATACGGAAGTATGCTTTTTTATATTTCTGATGCATGGGAATCCAAAAGTAAAGGAAAAATGATTAGGAGGATCATCATGAAAAAAATTATCGCCCTGTTTCTGGCAGCTATTATGATGCTCACCTTTGCTGCCTGCGGCGGCGAAGAGCCCGCCGAATCCAGCCAGCCCGAGGAATCCGCTCCGGCTGAGACCAGCGAAGAGTCCAGCGAAGTCGTTCTGAGCGAAGTTGCCCAGCGCGTCCTTGATACCGAAGGCGAAAAGATTGATACCACCAAAGTCAAAGAAGCTTTCGATGCCGGCACCCTGAAGATTGGCGTCATCCTTCTCCATGACGAAAACACCGGCTATGACGCCGCTCACCTCGACGGCATCAAGGCCGCCATCGCGAACGTCGGCATCACGGAAGATCAGGTGATCTGGAAATACAATATTCCGGAAGACGAAACCTGCTATGATACCGCCGTCGACCTCGCCGAGGCCGGCTGCCAGGTCGTCATCTCCGACTCCTACGGCCATCAGTCCTACATGATGCAGGCCGCTCAGGAATATCCCGAAGTCATCTTCATGCCGGCCACCGGCGATAACGCCGCCGCCTCCGGCCTTGCGAACCTTGTCAACTTCTTCCCGCTTACTTATCAGTCCCGCTACGTCTCCGGCGTCGTCGCCGGCATGAAGCTCGCTGAGTTGGTCGCCGACGGCAAAGTCACCGACGCCAACAAAGACGGCGAGAATATCAAGATCGGTTATGTCGGCGCCTTCCCGTATGCGGAAGTTGTCTCCGGCTACACCGCTTTCTACCTCGGCGTCAAATCCATCGTTCCGAACGTCGTGATGGATGTCACCTACACCAGCTCCTGGTATGATCCCACTGCCGAATCCGCTGCCGCCAACGCCCTGGTCTCCCGCGGCTGCATCATCATCAGCCAGCACGCCGACTCCACCGGCGCTCCGTCCGCCTGCCAGGCTCTGCTTGACGCCGGCACCACCGTCTACTGCGTCGGCTACAACGTCGATATGCTCCAGGTTGCCCCGACCTCTGCCCTGACCTCTGCTCAGAACGGCTGGTCCGTCCTCTACACCGAGATGTTCCAGGCTCTGATCTCCGGCGAAGGCATCACCAGAGACAACACCGCGGGCGCGGATGTCGACGGCGTCATGATCTCCCCGCTTGGCCCTTCCTGCGCGGCCGGCACTCAGGAGAAAATCGACGAAGTCTGGGCTGCCATCAAGGACGGCACGCTTCATGTCTTTGATACCAGCACCTTTACCGTCGGCGGCGAGACTCTCACTTCCTACACTGCCGCCTATCATGCTGGCGATTTCACCGGCATCGAGTTTATCGCGGACGGTTACTTCCATGAATCCGAAGTTGTCTCCGCCCCGATGTTCAATATCCGCATCGACGGCATCACCGAGCTTGCCAACTGATTGGACAGGCATCGAAAATGAGGATAAAGGGAAGCCGTATTCTGCGGCTTCCCTTGCCTTTTTTATTGAACCGGCAAAAGAAGGCCGTTTTATTCTAAAAAATTGGAAGAGGTGGCGTGATTGGATACGGAATATGCCGTCAGCATGAAGAACATCACCAAAACTTTCGGCTCCGTCATCGCAAACGAAAAGGTCTCCCTGGACATCCGAAAAGGCGAGATCCTCTCCCTTCTGGGCGAAAACGGAAGCGGAAAAACAACGCTGATGAACATGCTCTCCGGCATCTATTATCCGGACGGCGGCGAGATCTTTGTGAGCGGTGAGGAAGTTGCGATCCACTCGCCGAAAGACGCCCTGAAGTACGGCATCGGCATGGTGCACCAGCACTTCAAGCTGATCAGCGTCTTTACCGCAGCGGAAAACATCGTGCTCGGCCTGAAGAGCAAAGGCGATCTCAACCGGAACGCCGTCGCGGAGGATATCCGGAAGATCTGCGACAAATACGGCTTTGAGATCGACCCAAACAAGAAGATTTACGACATGTCCGTCTCCGAAAAGCAGACCGTCGAGATCGTCAAAGTGCTCTACCGCGGCGCGGATATCCTGATTCTGGACGAGCCGACCGCCGTTCTGACGCCGCAGGAGACGGAGCGGCTTTTTCACGTCATGCGGAACATGAAGGCGGACGGAAAAGCCGTCATCATCATCACGCACAAGCTGATGGAGGTACTGGAAGTCTCGGACCGCGTCTCCGTCCTTCGCAAGGGCAGGAACGTCGGCACACTGAATACCGCCGAAACCAGCATCCAGGAGCTGACCGACCTGATGGTCGGACACAAGGTCGACCTGAATATCAAACGCTCCCCGCGTGGGGAACTCACAAAGCGCTTAAGCATCCGCAATCTCTGCTGCACCGACATCAGCGGCATTCCGAAGCTCTGCGACGTATCCATGGATGTATTCGGCGGTGAGATCCTTGGCATCGCCGGTATCTCCGGCTGCGGCCAAAAGGAGCTGCTCGAAGGCATCGCGGGTCTGCAGCGGGTGACCGGCAGCATCATGTACACCGCCCCGGACACCGAAGAGCCGGTCGAAATCGTCGGAAAATCCCCGCTTGAAATCATGCGCTCCGGCATCGCGCTCTCCTTTGTGCCGGAGGACCGCCTCGGCATGGGGCTTGTCGGCAACATGGACCTCACCGACAACATGATGATCCGCAGCTATCTCAACGGGAATTCCCCCCTGCTTGACCGCAAATCGCCGAAAGACCTCGCCAAGCGTGTCGTCAGCGAGCTTGAAGTCGTCACCCCCGGCCTTTCCACGCCGGTGAGGCAGCTCTCCGGCGGCAACGTCCAGAAGGTGCTCGTCGGCAGGGAAATCTCCTCCAGCCCGGCGGTTCTGATGTCCGCCTATGCCGTGCGGGGGCTCGATATCAATACCTCCTATACCATTTACAACCTGATGAACGAACAGAAGGAGAAGGGCGTCGCCGTCATCTATGTCGGCGAGGATCTCGACGTGCTCCTTGAGCTCTGCGACCGGATCGCCGTTCTCTGCTCCGGCCATCTGAATAAGATTTTTGAAGCCACAGAAACCACCAAGGACGAGGTGGGCTTTTATATGACTTGTCTCGACCCCGAGACGGCAGGAAAGGAGGACAGGACGATATGAAGAAACCGGAAAAGGAACACAGGGATCCCCTGATCCGCATTGCGAAGCGGGATGCCATCTCCAAGCCCCGCGCCTGGGGCATCCGCCTGGCCGGCGTGACGCTGGCACTCGTCGTCTGCGCCTTTGTCATCTACGCGATCGTCCATCTGAACCCGCTCAAGGTCTACGGCTCCATGTTCAACGGCGCATTCGGCACGGAGAAGCGCGCCTGGGTGACGGTCCGCGACGCAATGATGCTGCTCTGCGTCGGCGTCGGCCTTGCCCCCGCCTTTAAGATGCGCTTCTGGAATATCGGCGCGGAGGGCCAGATCCTCGTCGGCGGCGTCGCGACGGCCGCCTGCATGATCTACTGCAAGAACTTCCCTTCCCCGCTGCTCTTTCTCATCATGCTCGTCGGAAGCATTGCGGCCGGCGCGCTCTGGGGCCTGCTCCCCGCCTTTTTCAAGTCGAAATGGAACACAAACGAGACGCTCTTCACGCTGATGATGAACTATGTGGCGATTCAGGTCACCTCGTTCTTCGTCTCCAAATGGGAGAACCCCTACGGCTCCAACACCGTGGGCATCATCAATCCTTCCTCTCAGGAGGGCTGGTTCCCGGACGTTTTCGGCGAGCAGTACTTTCTCAACGTGCTCATCGTCATGACGGTCACCGTCGCCATGTACTATTATCTCAAATACAGCAAGCACGGCTATGAGATCGCCGTCGTCGGGGAATCTCTGGATACCGCCCGCTACGCAGGCATCAACACCAAGGCCGTCTTTATCCGCACGATGCTCCTCTCCGGCGCGGTCTGCGGGCTGGCAGGCTTCATCGCCGTCTCCGGCGCGAGCCATACAATCTCCACCAGCACCGCCGGCGGACGAGGCTTCACGGCGATCATCGTCGCGTGGATGGCAAAATTCAATACCTATGTGATGATTCTGATCGCGTTCCTGCTGGTCTTCCTTGAAAAGGGAGCCATCGAGATCGCCTCTCTCTATAACCTTAACAGCTATGTCTCCGATATGATCGAAGGCATCATCCTGTTCTTCATCCTCGGAAGCGAATTCTTCATCAACTACCGGCTGATCTTCCGGAACAAAAAGGAGGCGGACGCGGAATGAACCAACTGATTGCCCTTTTTCAGGATGCGATCGTCTTCGGAACCGTCATCCTGTTCGGCGCGCTCGGCGAGATCCTGACGCAAAAATCCGGGAACCTGAACCTCGGCGTGCCGGGCATCATGTACCTCGGCGGCATCGCCGGGCTGATGGGCGCGTTCTATTATGAAAACTCCGTTGAAACCCCGAATAAGCTCCTCTGCATCCTGATCGGGCTTGTCTGCTCGTTTGCCCTCGCCGCGGTGGGCGGCCTTGTTTACAGTTTCCTGACCATCACCCTCCGCGCGAACCAGAACGTCACCGGCCTTACGCTGACGATCTTCGGCTCCGGGTTTGCCAACTTCTTCGGCGGAAGCCTCAACAAGCTCGCCGGCGGCGTTGGCCAGATCCACGTCGAGGCGACCAGCGCCGCGTTCCGCGCGTCGGCGCCGGTGCTCTCCGAGATGGGCGTCGTCGGAAAAATCCTCTTCTCTTATGGCTTTATGGCCTATGCGGCGATCCTGATCGCCTTTTTGATGAACCGTTTCTTCAATAAATCCGCGATGGGCCTCAACCTCCGGGCGGTCGGCGAAAATCCGGGCACCGCGGATGCGGCCGGCATCGACGTCATCCGGTACAAGTACCTTGCCACCTGCATCGGCGCCGGCATCTCCGGCTTCGGCGGTCTTTATTACACGATGGATTTCATCAAGGGGACCTGGGGTTCCGACGGCACGATCGAAAAGCTCGGCTGGCTCGCCGTCGCGCTCGTCATTTTCGCCACCTGGAAGCCGCTGAGCGCCATCTGGGGAGCCTATCTCTTCGGCGTTCTTTATTGGGCATACTTCTACATCGAGGGCCTGACGAGAAGCTCACAGGAGATCTTCAAGGTGGTTCCCTACGTCGTCACGATTCTCGTGCTGATCTTCGTCAGCTTCCGCAAGAAGAGGGAAAACCTCGGGCCGGCAAGTCTGGGGCTCTCCTATTTCCGGGAAGAGCGATAAAAAGACATCCGAAAACGGCGCTTTCCCGCTTCGGGGAGGGCGCCGTTTTTTCTATTTTTCGTAACCGTTTCATCACATTTTTTAAAAAAGCACCGCTCCGTTTTGGAAAAATAGCCGGGAAATTCGGCTCCAATTTCGAACAAACTGTGAATTCCCTTGATTTAAATACGGTTTTCTATTATAATGTCTAGGTTATCGGAAAGGAGGTGACCGACCCTTGGATGAAAAACTGCCTGCCGCAAAACCGGGCGAACCGGATCGGGCAGAGGCCCCGGCGACGGATCTGCCGGAAGAATTGCCGGACTCCTTCCGGGAATCTCCGCTCTCCATCCTCTATGCGGCAGTGTATAATTTCTGCTATCTGGTCGGAGTATCCTTCGTTCGCCAGACAAGGAGCTTCTATTTTAACTTTCTTGGATTCTTCCGCAGACTCTCCGCCGACCTGATCTCCTATTTCAAGCGGCTTTCCTACCGGATCCTGCGCCCGTTTGACGAATGGCTCGTCTCCCAGCGCGAAGAGATCCGCTTTCTCCGGCGGACCATCGGCAAATGCCTTTCCGTGCTGCACGAGGCAAAATACCACACGACCGAGGAGATCCTCTCCGCCATATGGAGCCTGACCGCCGCGTTTCTGCGCCTGGTGCGCAAGTTCCTCTCCCGTTTCTTCAACTATGCGGGACCGGTGATCGCCTGTGTCTTGCTCTATTTTACTTACGACTATTTTTCCGGCCTGCAATACGGGCTCCGGCTTCAGTATAACGGCAAAGACGTCGCATATATCTCGGATGAAAACGTCTTTTTCTCCGCGGAGCAGACCATGCGCAGCCGCACGCTCTCTTCCGACTACAAGATCGAGGATATCGTCCCGGAATACACCGTCGTCGTGGCGGACAGCGGCCTGTTCACCTCCTCCGAGGATTTGGCCAACCTGCTGTTCAAGGCCTCCACGGCCAACGTCATCGAAGCGTACGGCCTCTATGTGGACGACAGCTTCGTCGGCTGTACCGACGAGCCGGATAACCTGCTTCTGCTGCTCGACGAATACCGCGAGCAGTACCGGGAGCCGGGCGACAGCGACTCCATCCTCCGCTTTGTGCAGAATATCCGCCTGACGGAAGGGATCTACCCGGTCTCCTCCCTGATGGCGATGTCCTCCTTCCGGGATCTGTTTTACAGCCAGACGGAGGGCGAGCAGTATTACACGGTGGAAGACGGGGATGCGCCGCTCTCCATTTCCGCCGAATTCGGGCTCACCTATGCGGAATATGCGGCGATGAACCCGGATCTTCAGGATGTCGTACATGTCGGCGACCGCGTGCTCGTCTCCCGCTCGGTTCAGTTCCTAAGCGTCACGACGACCAAGAAGGAAACTTATATGGAAGCGGTTCCGTTCGATACGGATTATACGTATGATGATAATTACTACACAACCTATTCCAAGGTGACAAAAGACGGCGTCGACGGAGAACAGGAAGTCACCGCTTTCATTACCTACGAAAACGGCGTCGCAGTCAATACGCAGGTTTTGAGCACGACCATGATCACGGAGCCGGTCAACCGCCAGATCACCATGGGCACCAAGAACGTCATCACCTCCGTCCAAAGCCCGACCTCCTCCGGTAGCACCAGCTACGGCTTTATCTGGCCGACAATCGGCGGATATGTCAGCTGCGGCTACTGGGGATACTGGGGCCACACCGGAATGGACATTGCCGGCTGCGGCTGGGGCTCCAACATCTATGCCGCCGCCTCCGGAACGGTTGTCACGGCCGGATGGAGCCGCGGAGGCTACGGTTACTACATCATCATCAACCACGGCGGCGGCATCCAAACGCTCTACGGGCACTGCAGCAGCCTCTATGTGAAGGCCGGACAGTACGTCAATCAGGGCGACGTGATCGCAGCCATGGGCGCTACGGGCAACGCCACCGGAACCCACCTGCACTTCGAGGTCAGGGTCAACGGCCAGTATACCAACCCGGCAAAATATTTCTGATTGTCCGAAAAAGCGGACGGCTGATTCTGCCGCCCGCTTTTTCTGTGGAAAGGGCATGTTTCTCCGGGAAAATACCTTTTCTTTTTATTTTTCATATGATATAATGATTGTAATTGTGAATCGCGAAGGGGAACAGAAACATTGGATAAGTATGTTATCAACGGCGGCAAACCGCTTTACGGGGAAGTCACCGTAAGCGGGGCCAAAAATGCCGCCGTCGCCATTATCCCGGCAACCATTCTTGCGCAGGGTCCTTGTCTCCTTGAAAATATCCCCGAGATCAGCGATGTCGGCCATCTCTTTGAGATTTTGACGATGATGGGTGCGACGGTTCGTCCGGTCAGCGGCACCTCCGTCTTTATCGATACCAGCGACCTCTCCTCCCACAAAGTGCCGGAAGACCTTGCCCGCCAGCTTCGTGCCTCGTATTATTTTCTTGGCGCGCTGATGGGTCGGTTCGGCGAGGCGGATGTGCCTCTGCCCGGCGGATGCGATCTTGGCGTCCGACCGATCGATCAGCACATCAAGGGATTCGAGGCGCTGGGTGCTTCCGTCAACATCGGTCACGGCTATGTCGGCATCAAGGCCGAGAATCCGGTGGGGAGCCACATCTATTTTGACGTTGTCTCCGTCGGCGCGACCATCAACGTCATGCTCGCGGCCGTGAGGGCAAAGGGCCTGACGATCCTCGAGAACGTGGCAAAGGAGCCGCATATTGTCGATCTTGCGAACTTTCTCAACTCCCTGGGCGCGGATATCCGCGGCGCCGGTACCGACGTCATTAAAATCCACGGCGCGGAGCAGCTGCACGGCACGAATTACTCCATCATCCCGGATCAGATCGAGGCCGGCACCTACATGGTCGCCGCCGCCGCCACCAAGGGCAACGTCCTGATCCGGAACGTCATTCCAAAGCACATGGAAGCCATCACGGAGAAGCTGGTCAAAACGGGCGTCTCCGTCGTGGAATACGACGATGCGATCCGCGTCTCCGGCGAAACGGATTCTTTTCAGCATGTCAACGTCAAGACGATGCCCTATCCCGGTTTCCCGACCGACATGCAGCCCCAAATGACGACGTTTCTCTCCCTCGCGGAGGGCACCAGCATCGTCACGGAGGGCGTCTGGGACAACCGCTTCAAATATATCTCCGAACTCTGCCGCATGGGCGCCTCGATCTCCGTCGACGGAAAAGTCGCGGTGGTGCAGGGCGTGCCGGCTCTGTCCGGCGCTTCGGTGCGGGCGGCCGATCTGCGCGCCGGCGCCGCTCTGGTGATCGCCGGGCTCGCCGCCAACGGCAAAACGGAGATCGAGGAGATCCATCATATCGAGCGGGGCTATACCAATCTTGTGGAAAAACTCCGCAGCCTCGGCGCGGACATTGAACGAATCTCCGTACCGGACGCCGGTCCGGCCTGCACGGGCTGACAAAATACACGGAGCGTTTTTCTTTCAAAAGCAGCTCCGTTTCTTATTTTTCGGAGGTCAAATGGCGAAATTTTTCACGGTCGCGAGCTCCAGTTCCGGAAACTGCTACTATCTTGGCTCCGGCGACACCGGCGTCCTGATCGACTGCGGCCTCAGCTGCCGCTTTATTCTCTCCGCTCTGGAGGAGAAGGGCGTCGAGCCGAAATCCCTCTCCGGGATTCTGATCACGCACGAGCACATCGACCACATCCGCGGGCTGGAAAGCTTCCTGAGAAAATACCGCCTGCCGGTCTACGCCTCCGAAAAGGTGCTGGACTTTCTTTCCGGAAGGGACTGTGTGCCGGCGGGAACGGACCTGCGTCCGGCCGACGAAAACGGCTTTCTCGCCGCCGGAATGATGGTCTCGCCCTTCCGCACCTCCCACGACAGCGTCGGCAGCCTCGGCTTTAGCATCGCCACGGCGGATGAGCGGAAGATCACGGTCTGCACCGACACCGGATACCTCACGGAGGGCGCGCTCGAGCATCTGCCGAAAAGCGACCTCGTGCTCATAGAATCCAATTACGACCGGATGATGCTGCTTAACGGCCGGTATCCCTACCCGCTCAAGAGGCGCATCGAAGGGCCGCAGGGGCATCTCTCCAACGAGGACTGCGCCGCCGCCCTTCCCGATCTCGTGAAAAGCGGCACGACGCGGATCGTGCTCGCTCACCTGAGCAAAGAAAACAACTACCCGGATCTCGCGCTGCAGACCTCCGTCTCCGAGCTTTCGCTGGCGGGCATCGTGCAGGAGAAGGATTACACGATCTTTGCGGCGCCCAGAAGCTGCGCCTCGGAGACGGTGCTGCTGTAACCATTCCGGAATCATACGAGCGGCAGCCCTCCCGGAATATTTCCGCAAGGCGGCACTTTCGGAACGCTGCGCCTGAACTTCAACAAAGCTGCAAAGGAAACGTCATGAGAGCCATCACTATTCTCTGTGTCGGAAGCCTCAAGGAGACTTATCTGCGCGAAGCCTGCGCCGAATATGAAAAAAGGCTCTCCGCCTTCTGCAGCCTCCGAATCGTCGAGGTGCCGGAGGAGCGCCTGCCGGATGATCCCTCACCCGCCGAGATCTCGCGCACGATCGAGGCCGAGGGCGCACGCCTCTCCGCAAAGATCGCAAAAAACGCCGTCGTCGCCGCGATGTGTATCGAGGGAGAGATCTTCTCCTCGGAGACGTTTTCCGAAAAACTCGCCGCCATGATGGCGGAGGAAACCGGGAGCGAGCTCTGCTTCGTCATCGGCGGCTCGTACGGCCTTTCGGAGACGATCAAGAACCGGGCGGCACTCAGGCTCTCGCTCTCCCGCATGACGTTTACCCACCAGATTTCGAGAATCCTGCTGCTGGAACAGATCTACCGGGCCTTTCAGATCCGCTCCGGCGGTAAATATCATAAATAAGTGAAGCATCAAGGAGAAACATGGCTACCAGAAAGAAGAAAGAACCGGAAATCCCCCAAAACCAAATAAAAGCCGCGCCCTTTGAGAACGCCGGCGTTGTGCGGGATCAGCCGATCGTCGACGCGCTGGAAGTCAACTACATGCCCTACGCGATGAGCGTCATCGTCAGCCGCGCCATTCCGGAGATCGACGGCTTCAAGCCCAGTCACCGCAAGCTGCTCTATACGATGTATAAAATGGGGCTGCTCGGCGGCGAACGGACGAAATCCGCCAACATCGTCGGCCAGACCATGAAGCTCAACCCGCACGGCGACATGGCGATCTACGACACCATGGTCCGCATGTCCAGGGGATACGGCGCGCTGCTCCACCCCTGGGTGGATTCCAAGGGCAACTTCGGCAAGGCGTATTCCAGAAACATGGTCTGCGCCGCCTCCCGCTACACGGAGGCAAGGCTGGACAAGATCTCCACGGAGCTCTTCCGGGAGATCGACAAGGATACCGTCGATTTCGTCGACAACTACGATAACACGCTCAAGGAGCCTTCCCTGCTGCCGGTCACGTTCCCGTCGGTGCTCATCAACTTCAACGTCGGCATCGCGGTCGGCATGGCCTCCCAGATCTGCCCCTTCCGCCTTTCGGAGATCTGCGACACCACCATCCATCTGATCAAAAATCCGAAGCATGACCTCTTCTCCACCCTGCCGGCGCCGGATTTCGCGGGCGGCGGCATCATCCTTTTTGACCGGGGAGAACTGGAGAAGGTCTACGAGACCGGGCGCGGCTCCATCCGGGTGCGCTCCCGATACCGTTATGATGAGAAAAGTCATACCATAGAAGTGATCGAGATCCCGGCCACCACGACCGTCGAGGCGATCATGGATAAGATCGTCGAGCTGGTCAAATCCCGGAAGATCACCGAGATCTCAGACATCCGCGACGAAACCGACCTCTCCGGCCTGAAGCTCGCCATCGACATCAAGCGCGGCATCGATCCGGACGCGCTGATGCAGAAGCTCTTCCGGATGACGCCGCTGGAAGATCCCTTCGCGGCCAACTTCAACGTGCTGATCGCCGGCTTCCCGAAGGTGCTCGGCGTGCGGGATCTGCTGCTCGAGTGGGTGGCCTTCCGGGAGGAATGCGTCAAGCGCAGGGTCTATTTCGACCTCGGCGTAAAAAAAGATAAACTGCACCTGCTCCGCGGCCTCGAGAAAATTCTGCTCAACATCGACAAGGCCATCCGGATCATCCGCGAGACGGAGAGCGAGAGCGAAGTCGTTCCGAACCTGATGATCGGCTTCGGCATCGACCAGATCCAGGCGGACTATGTAGCGGAGATCAAGCTGCGCCACCTGAACCGGGAATATATCCTCAAGCGCACCGCCGACATCGCCGACCTTGTGAAAGATATCGCCGAATTGGAGAGCATTCTCGCCGATCCGAAGAAGATCGACCAGATCATCATCGACGAGCTTAAAGACGTCAGCAAGAAATACGGCCAGCCTCGCCGCAGCGAAATTTCCTATGTGACGGAGGAATCGGAAGCTCCTGAGGAGGAATTGGTTTCGGATTATCCGGTCACACTATTCTTTACTAGAGAAGGATATTTCAAGAAAATCACGCCGCAGTCGCTGCGCATGTCCGGCGAGCAGAAGCTTAAGGAGGGCGACGAGATCCTTTCGGTCACCGAATCCCGCAACTCCGTGAACCTCCTGTTCTTCAGCGACAGGGCACAGGTCTACAAGGCCTGCGCCGCCGATTTCGACGATACAAAGACCAGCGTGATGGGGGATTACATTCCGGCGAAGCTCGGCTTCGACGATGGAGAAAACGCGGTCAGCATGGCAGTACTTGACGAACATGCCGCATATATGGTATTTTTCTATCAGAACGGAAAAGCGGCGAAAGTTCCTCTCTCCTCCTACGAGACGAAGACGAAGCGGAAACGCCTTGTGGGCGCCTACTGCGACAAATCCCCGCTGGCCGCCTGCTTCTGCATCGGTGAGGATCTGGAATTCCTGCTCCGCTCCAGCGCCGGCCGGCTGCTACTCATCCATTCCGGCGCCATCCCTGCAAAGGCCGCCAGAGATACGCAGGGCGTGGCCGCCATGACGCTCAAAAAGAACGTGATTTTGGAGAACGTCCGCATCTTCCACGACACCATGCTGGAAAACGCGCACCGCTTCCGCACGAGGAACCTCCCCGCCGCCGGTGCGATTCCCAAAGAGGGCGATACCTTTCAGCAAATCAGCCTGATCAACGATACCATTTCCGATTCATGAAAGGAGCTGTTTCCATGCGTACTTTTTTCCGACTCTGGTTTGACCGCGCCTCCGACATCGCCGCCGATTTCGACCCGATGGATATTCTGTTTCTGAAGATCGCCTGCCTCGCCCTTGGGTTTCTGCTCGGCCTCTCCAGCAAAAAGATTGCAAAATTCATCTGGCCGTTCGTGCTCGGCGTCGCGCTCTTTTCCACCTTCAAGGTCCTCTATCCCCGCAGGGGCATGATTAAGGATATGCTGACCGGAGACTATGAGGACAGCTTCCGCGAATTCGACATCGAGGACGTCCCGGATTTCGTATAAAAAAACGGATGCACAAGAGCACCCGTTTTTATCGGCCGCTGTGAAACTGTTCCAAAGGCAAACGCAGTTTTTCGTTCTTTGGCCGACATTCACATTTTGCTCAGGAACCCTACGGCTATGCAAGGGAGATTCCGCCATTTTTCTTCGATGATCGTGGGAGAATCCCTTGCAAACCGCAGACGACTGTGCTATTATAGTAAAGCTATCTTGCTTTTTGGAGGTCAAAAGATGACTACGTTTGAAATAATCGGAAGTATTCTTCTTCTTCTTACCTGCATCCTTATCACCATCGCCATCCTGCTTCAGGGAAGCAAAAAGAGCGGCATCTCCGCGCTGGGCGGCCAGGACACCTATTTCAGCAAGGACGGCAGCCGTTCCACGGAGGCGAAACTGGTGCTCTACACCAAGATCCTTGCCGGGGTCTTCTTCGTTCTGACCATCGCCACCTACGCCGTTTCCATTTATCTGTGATAAAACAAAAAATTCCCGCCCGGGCGATCTGCGTCCGGGCTTTTTTCTTTTTTACAGACAAACACCCGGCTCCGCACATGTGCAAAGCCGGGTGTTTTTTATTTTTTCGGTTTTTCCGGCTTGCGGGCCGGTTTCTCCGGTCTGCGGGCCGGTGATCCGGTTTTTTTCGCGGTTCTCTCCGATCCGTGGGGCGATTTCTCCTCCGCGCGGAACGGCTTTCCCGACGGGCGGGAGACCGTTTTATCTCCGTGATCCGGCTTCTCCGGCCGATGCTCGTACTTTCCGTCCTGCCGGGCCGGCTTCTCCTCCGCATGAAACGGCTTTCCGGACGGGCGGGAGGCCGGCTTCTCTTCCGAACGGAACGGCTTTCCGGACGGGCGGGAGGCCGTTTCATCTCCGTAAACCGGCTTTTCCGGCCGATGCTCGTACTTTCCATCCTGCCGGGCTGGCTTCTCCTCCGCGCGGAACGGCTTTCCGGACGGGCGGGAGGCCGCTTCCGGGCCGCGGGACGACGGGGATTTCGTTTTGTCGGAAGCTTTTTCGGGCAGAAAAGCCGCTCTTCCCTGCGTGTGCCTCTGTTTTGCGGCGTTCTCCATCTCTTTCTGGTGGGTAGCCGCCTCCCCCTTCTTGGCAATTGCGCGCAGGCCGCTCAGTTCTTCTTTGGTGAGCTCCCTCCATTTTCCGGTCGGGAGCATGCCAAGTTTGACCGCGCCGATCGCGGTGCGCTTGAGCCGGATGACCTCAAGCCCGACCGCCTCGCACATCTTGCGGATCTCCCGGTTCTTCCCCTCGCTGATGACAAACTGCAGCACCGAGCGCTCAGGCGTTTTTTCCAGCACCATGACCTGCGCCGGAAGAGTCAGCCCCGAGTCGATCTCCACGCCCTCGCAAAGCTCAATCAGGCTCTCTTCCTTCACTTCCCCGCGCACGGTTACCCGGTAGGTCTTGGTCACCTGACTGCGCGGGCGCATGATCTCGTTGGCAAAATCGCCGTCGTTCGTAAAAAGCAGCAGGCCCTCGCTGACGCGGTCCAGGCGCCCAATCGGATAGACCCGCGCCGGGATATCCTGCACAAGCTCCGTGACGCATTTCCTTCCCAGATCGTCCGAGGTCGTCGTGACGAAACCCCGGGGCTTGTTGAGTGCGACATACCAGAGTTTATCATCCTGCGCAAGCGGGACGGTCTGCCCCTCCACCGCGATCAGATCCTTTTTGACATCCACCTTCATGCCGATCTCGGCGGGACGGCCGTTGACCGTCACCTTGCCGGCGGCGATCAGTTCTTCCGCTTTCCGGCGGGACGTATATCCCGCATCGGAGAGCGCCTTCTGGATTCTTGTATCCCTCATTATATAATCTCCAAACCATGTTTTCTTCGATTCCGGGCCCGAAACAGGGGCTTCGGCCTCCGCGCTTTTCATAAAAAAGGCGCGGGGAACTCCGTCCCGCGGGTACATCCGCATCAAAGAAATTCCCATGTATTATTTTTAACCTGAACTATGGATTTTAAATCATCCCGGTTCCTTCCGGGAAAAATCCGCCGTCCCGCAGGGGCTTCGGCGCTCTATTCTAAAAGGCCGTGCTAGTCCCGCATCCGAAGGGCTCTCCATCCTTACTTCCGGAACGCGGACGCGATCCGGTTCCGGAGCCACTCCGGAAAGCTCGGCTTCCCGATCAGGGCCGGGGCGCTCTCCGCCGCGCGGATCTCCGCGCGGGCAAGCTCCCGCCCATCCAACGTGAAAACGGCCTCTCCGACCGTCTCCCCGGCCTCCACCGGTGCAAAGAGAAACGGTTCGAGATCGACGGATACCTTGACTCTCTGAAGCTCGCCCTCCATCAGGGCGGCGGTCACCGGCTCGGCCGTACAGCACACGGAAAAGACCCGTGAACCGGCGACAGGGATCCGGATGCCGCCCACAAGGGCGGACAGCTCCTCCGCCTGTAGGAGGCCGAAATATTTCTCATAGACCGTTTTGTGATAATTCCAGTCGTCCGAACAGCGGAGCGTCACGCAGATCAGCGAGACTCCGTTTTGCTCCGCGGAGGAGACGAGGCACCGGCCCGATTTTTTGGTGAAACCCGTTTTGACGCCGTCTGCGCCCTCCACAAGCCGCAGCAGGCGGTTGTGATTCGAGAGCCAGCGATCGTAGGGCGGATTCCCGAAGCGCACCTGTATGGACGTCTGCGAGCAGATCGCCGCAAAATCCGGATTTTTGAGCGCCTCGCGGGCGAGCAGCGCCATATCGTAGGCGGTGGAATAGTGTTCCTCGTCGTCGAGGCCGGAGGGCGTGACGAAATGGGTGTTCGTCATCCCAATCTCGGCCGCGCGCAGATTCATCAGCACGGCAAAGGCCTCCACGGAACCCGCAATCCGGACCGCAGCGGCATTCGCGGCGTCGTTTCCTGAGGCGAGCAGCATCCCCGCCGCCAGAACGCGCAGCGTCACCCGGTCCCCGGCCTGCAGCCCCATCGAGGAGCCCTCCACCTGGATCGCGCGGCTGTTGACCAGAAAATAGCGGTCGAGATTTTCCTCTTCCAGCGTCAGCAGAGCCGTCATGATCTTGGTGGTACTGGCCATGGGAAGAATCTCATCCTTATCCTGCTCAAAAAACACCCGGCCGGAGGCTTCGTCGATGAGCACGGCGGATCCGCAGTCGGCGAAGGAAACCGCGCCGAGGTTGAGCACGATAAACAGAGCCAGAACTCCCGCAGCCAGCTTTTTCAAATCCACATCACCCGGAAAAAACCATGCTTCCGGGCGGCGTTTCATTCCGCGGATTTCGGCGTCCCGGCCGGTACTTCCTCAGCGGGAGTTCCGGCGGCTTCGCCGGCTTTGCCTTCTTGCTTATCCTTTTTCTTTACCAGAGAGGAGACCGTGTCGATCACATCCGGCACGATGTTGGCGATGCGCTCCGGGATGTTATCCTTATCCGCGATCTGGATCAGGCGGACGCTCTTATCCCGGATCACGAGGAACGCGACCGGATTGATGCTGACGCCGCCGCCGCTGCCGCCGCCAAACATGTCCTTGGGGCTGCTGGTCGGAAAGTCGGAGCCGCCGGAAGCAAATCCGAAGGTGACTTTAGAAACCGGAATGATGGTCGTACCGTCCGGCGTGAAGATCGGGCTGCCGATGACGGAATTGGAATCGACGAGCCCTTTCAGATTATCGAGGGATACATTGAGAAGGCCTTCCACGTTCTTTTCGCTCATGTCTGTCTCTCCTTTTTTGAAGTTTGTTCTTTCTGTTCCGGAGGGTTCCTCTTCTTTGCTTTATGGATCCTGCGGAGCCTCTCCCGTTTCTTTTTTGTGTCCGAAAGCCATTTTCCGAGCAGTCCCAGCCCGATGCCTCCGCCGCCCAGAAGGGCCATCAGCGGCGTCAGACTGGCCTCCGCCTCCGCGTGGAAAGTCTCCTCCTCCGCGAGGAAATCCGGCCACACATGGAATTCGACTTTCTGAATGCGAACGAAGTTCCGCGCCACCGCGAGCGCCGAGCTGAGGTAGGCACAGATTCTGCCGTAGCGGACCGCACAATCCGCGGGGTCCTCGCCGACGATCGTCCAATCGATCCTCAGCCTGCGGATGCCCAGGCTCCGCAGAATCAGCCGGATGCCGCCCCTGCACCGCGCAACATAATCGATGAAGCCGTCGATGACCTCTTCCGCCATGAGCTTTCGCTTCTTCTTCTGCGGCGTCTGCTCCGGCCGGGCAGGAGTCTCCTTCTCCGGCTTCTTCTGTTTTTCCGGCTGCGGATAGAGCGTCATCGTCCAGAACAGCCACTTCCCGGAGATGCTCAGATCCTCGCTGTACTTCGCCAGCAGCCGGACCGGAACCAGAAGCAGCGCGAGGATCAACGCCAGCAGGCCGCCCGCAATATACCAGCCCATCCCGTCACCTCCGGCAGGCTTTCGTTTTGATCATTTTCTTCCGTCTATTCGAACCGCCTTCTCCGGCATGCCGCCGGGCGGCCGTTTTCCCCACAGGAGGGGCCCCGGAGGGCTTCATCCGGCGCCCGCGGATTCCCCGCAGGATCTCGGAAATCCTCCCCCGCTTCCGGCAGGCTTTTATTTTAACGATCCGTTTGCCGCAGGGCTCTTCCCAAGCCGCCGGACAGCTTCTCCTCCCCGGCTCGTTCCTGTGCGGGGAAAAGCCGCATGAACCGCCGCCCGGCATCCGTCTATCTTTCCCGGAAGGTCAGAATTCCTCCGCCGGTTCCGGATATTTTTCGTTCTCGCCGTTTTCTTCCGCAAACAGGGACTGTTGGTCTTCCAGCGTGTCGTCGGCCGGCTTTTCCCCATCCCCGGTCTCTCCGGCGACGGGAGGCAGCTCCTCGAGGGAGCCGAACCCGAAGCAGCGCAGGAAGACCGGCGTCGTCCGGTAGGCGATCGGCCTGCCCGGAAGATCCAGCCTGTCCCCTTCCTCGATCAGCCCTTTGTCGCAGAGCGTCGCGACAACGCCCGAGCAGTCCACCCCGCGCACCTGCTCGACAAACGCCCTCGTTACCGGCTGGTTGTAGGCGATGACCGCCAGTACCTCCAGCGCGGCCTGGGAAAGCGGTACGCTGCGTTTGAGTTCCAGCGCGCCGCGGATATCCGGCGCATATTCCCTGCGGGAGCAGAACTGCCAGCAGTCGTCCAGACGCAGCAGCTCGACCGCGCTCCCATTCTTCTCATATCTCGCGGCGAGACTGTCCAGAACGGAGACCGCCGCGTCCTCTTCGATTCCGAGGGCTGCCGCAAGGCGCTTCTGCGGAAGAGGTTCCCCGCTTGCAAAAAGGATGGCCTCCGCGCGGTTCTCATACTGTTCCAGCTGCAAGTTCCTCTTCCTCCTTTTTGATTTCCCTGTTTCTGCTGCCCATCGCCACGGTGGTGCAGTCGTCGCTGATGACCACTCGGCCGTTTTTGGAGAGTTCCAGCACCGCCAGAAACATCGCAATGCGCTCGGACCGGTCGCCGGCAAGAAACAGCTCGGCGAGTTTCATGATGCTGTTCCGGTAGAGGCGGTGCAGCAGGATGATCGCGCGCGAGGCGATCGAGACGATGCGCTTTTTCACGAGCGGATTGAAAAGCTCCTGCGGCGGGGGAAGCTTGCGCAGCTTCCTGCCCAGCGCGGAGAGGTAGGCCCGCACGAGGTCCTCCTTCGGATGAATGCGCGTATAGGTCATATCAATCTCGATCGGCTCCGGATCCCGGCAGAAGAGCTCTCCGCCGCAGTACATGCCCTTGAAGACCAGCGCCGCGTTTTTACAGGCCGCATATTCGATCAGCTCACCCTGCAGCTCCTGTTTGAGCTTCTCGCCCTCGTCCTCGTATTTCGGCAGCAGCATGGCGGTCTTGATGTAGACGAGCCGCGCCGCCGTCTCAAGGAATTCCGAGGCATCCTCCAGGTCGCGGAGCCCCTCGACGCCGCCGATGCTCTCCATGTACTGCTCCAGCAGCTCGGAGATGTTGATGTCGTAAATATTGAGCTTATGCTTGGAAATTAAAAAAAGCAGGAGGTCCAGCGGGCCTTCGAACGCCTCCAGCTTGTATTGGAGCTTTTCCGGCAAATGAGGTCCCTCCCGTTTCAAAAATCAAAATACAGGGGCTCAGGCGGCGGCTGCGATCGCGGTCAGCAGCCAGTTGACCGGCGTGGTCAGGAGGTCAAGGCCGCTGAAAACGGCATCCTGCAGGTAATTGAGAGGCCTGTTGAGCACGCCGGTCCAGAGCAGCGCCAGCAGGGCAAGAAAGATGATATTCTCATACTGCATGATCTTGAAATACACATCCCGCGGCAGGAAGTAGGTTGCCACGCGGGAACCGTCGAGCGGCGGGATCGGCAGGAGGTTAAAGACCGCAAGCCCGACGTTGATGAGAATCATGTAATACAGGATCATCTGCAGCGTATCCACGAAGGAGGCGGAGCTTCCGAAAATCGTCGGAATATACAGGAGTTTATAGATCACCATAAGAAGGAACGCCATGGCGACATTGGAGAGCGGCCCGGCCAGCGCGGAAAGCATCATGCCCTTTTTTGGATTTCTGAAATAGAAAGGATTGATCGGCACCGGTTTTGCCCAGCCGAAGCCGAAGAGCAAGAGCGCCGTGGTTCCGATCGGATCGAAATGGGCGAGCGGATTCAGCGTGAGCCTGCCCTGCTGCTCGGCGGTGTGGTCGCCCATCTTGAGCGCCACATAGCCGTGGGCGCACTCATGTACCGGCAGCGCGGTGAAGACCACGATGGCCCGGATCAGCAGCAGCCAGAGCGCGTTATGAAGTCCGGAAGAAAAAAGAGACATTTGAATTCTCCTTATGCGCAGAAATACTTATTATTTATTATAGAAGAAATTTCTGTATTTTACAAGACGAATTCCTTCCTCAATCGGAATCTTGACCGATTTTTCCATTTTTGCAGCTTTCTTTAAAAAATATATAAGTATAAAGGCAAACCCGCAATTTTTTTTCGGCAACCACTTGCATTTATATTTTATATTTGATAAAATAACGCTGTTGACTGTCTCTAAGTAAAAGGAGGTACTACTATGGCAAAATGTGATTTCTGCGGAAAAGGCGTTACTTTTGGCATTAAGGTTTCCCATTCCCACAGACGTTCCAACCGTGAATGGAAACCCAACGTGCGCCGCGTCAAAGCCATCGTCAACGGAGTTCCCTGCCACGTTTACGCCTGCACGCGCTGCCTGCGTTCCGGCAAAGTCGTCCGCGTGGCCGAATAAACCGGGTTCCGTCCAACAGAATGCCTGCCTCCGTTTTCACGGAGGCTTTTTCTTTTTAAAGACAAAAAACTCTGCCGCAAAAAAACAGTGCCGCCCGTGACCGAGCAGCACTGTTTTTTGATATAAGCATGATTCCGGGCAAGCCCGCCTTTTATTTGCCGCGGCTCAGGCTCCCCGGGATCTTCCGTGATGTACGGGCACAGCTTGATTTTAAATCGTGTGCAGGCGGCGGCTTTCCCCCCTCGGGAACACAGGAAAGGATTTTAAACGAGGGGCCCGGCATGCCTGTACCATCCAATCGGCGTCAGGTTGCCGATTCCTCGTATTTTTCATACATCACCGTATCGGCCAGCGGCTTTCTTTCCGTGGCATGACGCTCCGGGCTCAAAAACCCCTTTTCCGGATACCCCAGAATCAGCAGCGCGGTAGGTTCTATGTATTCCGGGAGAGCAAATTCCTCCCGGATGATCCGCGGATCAAACAGGCCGACCATCACGCTTCCGATATTCCGCTCTCTTGCCGCCAGCATCATATGGTCGCAGAGGATGCCAATATCCAGATCGCCCGAACATTTTTGATCAAAAGGACGGATCAGGGAATCCCTTGTATCCCGACATACGATGAGGACGCAGGGAGAGCCGAAGGTGCGGTATGCTTTTTGGACTTTGGCCAGGTTATCCGGGCTTTGAACGACAAGAATCCTTTGCGGCTGCCGGTTGCAGGCACTGGGAGCAACCCGCCCCACGGACAGAATCCGTTCCAGATCTTCTTTTGCAATTTTCCGATCGGTGAACCCCCGCGTGGTGCAGCGCGATTTTGCCAATTCAAAGAAGTCCATTTCGATTCTTCCTTTTCCATCAAATCTTCAGACGGGCCGCGAACAGAGCACGACCTATTATAAAAAGAAAACGCCGCCTGCCGTCCGGTTTATTTCGGGAGGATCCCGCTTATCGCCGACAAATTCTCCCCTATGCCCCATCCATCCGGAAGTAAAAGGATTCCCGGATGCAAAGACCGGCGGGTAATTTCTATCATACTACCGGTCTCCTGTCGCTGCAATTGATTTTTTCGGCGCCGTTTTTCCTCAGTTGCTCACGGTGCCGACGCCGACCGCGTCCATCTCCTCCACACGGAGCGCCTCGATGTAATAAAACGGATACGGGTCCTGCCCACCGCCCGGATACATCGCGCCCTCCCGCAGGATGCCGGTCACCCGGATCCAGCTGCCCTCCGAGATCCAGCCGGAAATATCCTCGTCGGTGGAAAATTCAAAACTCACATAGCCGCCGCTGCAGTACGGGCAGGCCGGCCCCTTCCGGCCGACGAAGTCATAGCCGTCGAGGTCGACGTAATAGCCCTCGATCTCCACGGTTTTGCCGTCATAATCCTCAAAATTGATATACCAGTCGTTGATCTGCGTCGCGTAGAGGTTGTCGCCGACCACGATATCCGGGTCGGAGATGTCGACGGCGGCTTTATCCGTTTCAATGTCGTAGGGGTAGACATCATACGGCCCGCCGTCCTCCATGCCGGAGGAGCCCTCCGCGGCAGGAACGGAAGTAACGGCATCCGTTCCGGAGCCGACGGCATCCGGCGCAGAAACGGAGAAGGCGGCTTCGGATTCCGTCTGCGCGGAGAAAGACGGATTTCCGGCATGCTCATCCGCTATTTCTCCGCAGGCGCACAAAAGGGACAGCGTCAAAAACAAAATCAGCGCCGAAACGGCCTTTTTCATTTCATCATACCCTCTCCCGGATTTTTTCGATAACGGCAAAGATGAAAAACACCAGAATATCCGTCACCACGATGCAGGCTCCCGTCGGCACCGAGGCGAGATAGGAGACCGTGATGCCCGACAGAAAGCAGCTCACGGAGAGCAGCGCGCTCACCAGAATGGTCGTCCTGAAGCGGCGGCACACCCGCATGGCGGTCAGCGACGGAAAGACGATCAGGCTCGAGATCAGGAGCGTGCCCATCATCCGCATGCCCAGAACCACGGTGATGGCGGTCAGGAACGCGATCAGCATGTTGTAGAGCTTGGTCCGCACCCCGGTGGCGGCCGAAAATGCCTCGTCGAAGGTCACGGCGAAGATCTTGTTGTAAAACAGCACGTAGAGCAGCAGCACCGCCGCGCTCAGAATCACCGAGAGCGTCACGTCGCTCTTGCTCATGGCAAGGATGCTGCCGAACATGTAGTTGCAGACATCCGTATTCATGCCGGTGGTCAGCGAGACCGTCATCACGCCCACGGCGAGCGCCCCGCTGCACAAAAGCGCGGTGGCCGCGTCCCCTTTAATCTTGGAGCTGTCCTTGATCTGCAGCAGGAGGAATGCCGCGAGCACACAGACCGGGATCGCCACCGTCATCGGCGCGGCGTTCATCGCGTAGGCGACCGCCAGCGCGGCAAAACCGACGTGGGAGAGGCCGTCCCCGATCATGGAATAGCGCTTCAGCACGAGCGTCGCGCCCAGCAGCGACGCGCAGAGGGAGACCAGCACGCCGACGATCAGCGCCCTGACCAGAAACGGATAGGAGAGCATCTCCAGAAACGTACTCAGCATCCGGCTTCACCTCCTACAAAGCGGCGTCCGAGCTCGCTTGCGGCGTAATCCGCGGCGGTGCCGAAAAAGAGCTGCTTATTTCCCAGATGGAGGATGTGGCTCGCCTCCCCGACGGCCCCGCGGATGTCGTGCGAGACCATGACGACCGTGATCTTCTGTTCCCGGTTGAGCGAGGCGATCAGGCGGTAAAACTCCGCGGTCATCACGGGGTCGAGCCCCGTGACCGGCTCATCCAGAAGCAGCAGCTTTCTGGTCGCACACAGTGCCCGCGCAAGCAAAACGCGCTGCTGCTGCCCGCCGGAAAGATCGCGGTAACAGCGGTTCCGGAGCGCCTCAATTCCCAGCAGGCGCAAATTGTTCCGCACCTCCTGTTTGTCGGCCTTCGAATAAAAAGACCGGAGCCCCCGGCTGTTGAGCCGCCCGGAGAGGACCACCTCGTATACGCTGGCCGGGAAATCCTTCTGCGCGGCCGTCTGCTGCGGCAGATAGCCGATCTCGGCCGCCCTGAGGCCGTCTCCGGTCAGGATTTCCCCCTGAGAAGGCCTCTTAAGATGCAACAGGCCTTTTAAAAGCGTGCTTTTCCCCGCTCCGTTTTCTCCCACGATACACAGATAATCCCCCGGGTTGACGCAAAAGTCGACCCCGGTCAGCACGGTCGTGCCCTCATAGGCAAAGGACACGTCCCGGCAGATCAGTAACGCCATGATTTACTCTCCTTCTATATACAGCTGCTCGTCGAACCACACTTCAAATTCATCCAGAACCGCATCCAGAACTTCTTTTTCCCCGATGCCGCGCAGCTCGATTCCGCCCTCCGGGTGGGTGATAAATTCATAGAAATAAACATTCTCGTTCTTCTTTTCCTCGGGAGTCAGCGCAAGGTAGTCCCGGCCGCCGCAGGTGATGACAACGAGCGGCAGAAGCCGGAGGACGGTATCGTCCTCAAGCGTGAGGGTCATCGGATCGCCGCGCTCCGGCGCCCGGTGGGAGACGTTCCATTTGCTCCGCGTGGAAGCGGAGCATGTCTCCGGATTCCTGTGGAAAAAAGCGGCACCGGAGACGCGGCGGCCGGAACTTTGCCCGCTCCCCGCCCGCCTCTGTCTGCGTATGGGTTTTACTCGCTGCGGCATTTTTTTCTCCAATCGGCGGAAAAACAGACGCTCCCGGCATTTCGGTCACGCCCCGCCGTCTTTCGTCCTTTCGACAAGCATTTTAATCCCTGCGGCCCCGTATTTCAGCCGGACCGCATTTGTGTCAGTTCAGTGCTTTCCGGAGCGCCTCCACGTTGTGCTCCATCAGGCTCAGATAGGTAGCACCGGCGGCAAAATCATCCGCGCCTACGTTGTGCACGGCATTCAGAAGCTCCTTTTCCGCGCCGGTCGCCTCACAGATCGAGTCGCACATCTGCTCGTTGGAAAGCTCGATGTGGAATACGACAGGGACAGCATCCTCCTTCACCTTTTCAATCAGGAAGGCGAGGGTGGCCGGGTTTGCTTCGGTATCCGTGGAGCAGCCGGGGAACGCGGCGTAATAGGTCAGGCCGAATTCCCTACAGAAATACAGGAACGGGAAGCGGTCGCCGACGATGATTTCCCTGCGGGCGGCATGGTCGATGACCTCCCGGAATTCATCGTCAAGGGCCTGAAGATCTTCGAGATAGGCGGCCGTATTCTGCTCATAGGCCGCCTGATTTTTCGGGTCGATTTCGCAGAGGGCGCCGCCGAGTTTTTGCACAATCAGCATGGCGTTGGCCGGAGAGGTCCAGACGTGCTCGTCCAGCTCGTGTTCTTCTTCGGTGTGCTCACCTTCCCCGCCGGAGTTCTCTTCTTCGGCGTGCTCATGTTCCTCCGCCTGCATCCCCTCGACGAGCTCTTCCTCCATCGTCTCGACGCAGTCCATCAGTTTTACGGTTTTCATGTCGCTCTGATCGACGGACTCCAGAATCCCGGAGACCCATTCGTCCGAATCGCCGCCCACATACACAAACAGATCGCAGTTCTCAATGGCGATCATATCCTGCGGCGTGGGCTCGTAGCTGTGGCTCTCCGCACCCGGCTTGAGCAGCAGCGTGAGGTCTGCGGCCTCCCCGGCGATCTGCCGCACGAAGTCGTATTCCGCAAAATTCGTGCAGACGACGCTGATTTTTTCCTCCGGCTCACCGCTTTCGGACGAAGCGGGCATCGAGGATTCCACGCCGGAATCGCTGGCGGAAGAGGGCTCGGTTTCTCCGCCCTTCGCACAGGCGCCGAGGGAGAAAACCATCAAAAGGGTTGAAAATACGGATAAGAAACGTTTCATAACGAAGATACCTCCAAAATCGTGTGACGGGTCATCAGGCCTCCGGGGCGCTTTCCGCTCCGGAAGGCTTCTTCCCGGATATAATCATTCAAATCGCCGATAGGCCGGCGGAAAGCTCCGCCGCATCGGGCTCTTCGGCGGCAATTCCGGCATAGCCGGTCGTTTTGATTCAAAAAGCCATGCTCATTTTGAAAAAAAAGCGCAAAAAAGCAGGGGCATTCCGCCGTCCAAACGGGCGGAATCCCCTGCGGAAAGTTCAATCGTTCAGGCGGACCTTTTGAAGAACCGGCGTGCTGAGAAAGACACCCTCCGGATGCCGGCGGACAGATTTGGAGACGACAAGGCGGAGCGCCCCGGGGAATATGGCCCCGGCGACGGCCGTGCCGAGCAGCGTCAGCGTCCGGATGCAGATCCGGAGCTCGTGACAGACCGGGCAGGTTTCCCCCGTACAGTCATGGCCCGCCTCCTCCGCGATATAGACGACGGACAGGAGCACCGCAAGCAGGATGGCTGCGCTGAGAAACAGCGCAACGGCTCTGTTTTTCTTTGTCATAATCCTCTCTCCCGTCCCCGATCCGGCAGCGTCACTTGCAGTTTTTGCACAAACCGTACAGTACAGTTCGGGTTTTGCTGACCTCGAAGCCGTCCGCTTTGGAAACCGCATCCAGCATCTGTTCCGCGGCGGCGGCGTCCATGTGGAAGGTCCGGCCGCATTTTGTGCAGGTCAGATGGATGCAGTTTTTGCAGGCGTCCGCATCCATGTACTGATAAAAGACCTCCCGGCTGCCTTCCTTGATAAAACAACTGACGAGTCCGGCCTCCTCCAGCGACTCCAGATTGCGGTACACCGCGCTCAGGCTGATTCCGCTTTCCTCCAGCGACTCCGCGACCTGTTTTGCGGAAAACTGCCGGTCCGGGTGGCTCCGAAGAAAAGAGATCAGCTCTTTTCTCTGCTCCGTAAGATAGCGCGCCAATTCCCCCGCCCCCACAATTTGCGAATCATTCGCAAATTATCATAGCGCCGGCTCTGCGCTTTGTCAAGAGCGGATCGGCGGCGTCCGCAGAATTTTTTACCCGTTTTTCGGAAGACGCCTTTTGCTTTTGGAATTTCTTTCGGAAAGGCGGCCCCGTGCCACGGCGGGAAAGGCGGAACGGAATTTGGGGACGGAAGGCCGTCCCCAAACTCCGGCAATCACATCGTCCTGCGATAAAAACAGGAACGAACGAAAAAATCGGACAAAAAAAACGGCGTCCGAACAAGACGGGCGCCGTTTTATATAAGGGTTCCGCGGCATTCCGGCAACCGGCCGGAATCCTCCGCGGGAAAGCGATGTTTCATTTTTCGGACAGGGATTCTTTCTTCGTTTCCGCCGTCTCTTCCTTTGCGGCCTCCTCCGGAGGATCGACTTCCCGCAGGATCTCCCGAACCCGGTGGAGACTGAACGCGGCAACGAGCAGCGGAAACACGCCGTAGAGCAAAAACATGGGCATCAGGCCGCCGCGGTCCCCCTCCGGCACGGAGCGGTACATCCCGGCGCCGAGCCAGACGAAGAACAGGCAGACCGCCAGCATCAGGGCCAGCGTCGCCGCAAGCTGTCTCGTCTTATGATTCAGCTTCATGGTTTTTCCTCTTTTTTATTTGTCTTCGGCGCCACCGGGAAGAAATTTTCCTTGCCGTGGCGGAACCTGGCGATGTTTTCGCGGTGGGCATAGAAGGTCAAGCCCATGATAATGAGGGCGCTGACCGTATCCGGCAGGACGGCGGTCAGGAAATCCGCCCCCTGCAGCATGAGCACCAAAAAGGTCAGCACCGGATAGATGGCCGACCCGGTCAGAGAGATCGCCGAGACGATGCGGATGATGAAGATGATCGGGACAAGGCCGATCAGCAGCGTCCCGAAGACCATCCAGTTGAGAAACAGCATGGCGCCGAACGCGGTCGCCACGCCTTTCCCGCCGTGAAAGCCGAAATAGATCGGGAAAATATGCCCCAGCACGACGAAAATTCCGGCGATATACCCGAGATCCACGCCGAAAACCGGATCTGAGAAGATCATCCTTGCAAGGAAGACCGCGACGGATCCCTTAAGAAAATCACCGACAAAGGTGATGGCCGCCAGCTTCTTGCCGTAGGTGCGGAGCATATTGGTCATGCCGGCGCTTCCGCTGCCAAACTCGCGGATATCCGGCACGCGGAAGAGCCTTGAAACGATGATCGCCATGTTGCAGCTGCCCAGCAGGTAGGAAAGCCCCGCCGTGCACGCGGCAGACAGCAGAAAGGAACCCCACTCGCCCATATGATGTCCGGCAAAGGCTCAGCCTTTGTCCTTCCCCCTTTCCCGAACCAGGATACGGATCGGCGTTCCGGTCAGGCCGAACGTCTCGCGGATCTGGTTCTCAATATAGCGCTGATAGGAAAAATGAAACAGGTCGGAACGGTTGCAGAAAACGACGAAAGTCGGCGGTTTGACGGAGACCTCCGTCATGTAATACAGTTTCAGGTGTTTGCCCTTATCGGACGGCGGCTGCACCTTGGCGGTCGCATAAGCGAGCATGTCGTTGAGCGTACCGGTCGTGATGCGGCGGCAGTTCTGCTCGTAGGTGCTGAGAATCGCCTCAAAGAGCTTGTCGAGGCGCTGGCCGGTCAGCGCCGAGATGTAAACGATCGGCGCGTAGGTCATAAAGCTGAGGCCGATCTGCAGATTCTTGGTGAATTCGTTCATGGTGCTGTCGGTCTTTTCGACGGCATCCCATTTGTTGACGGCGATCACGCAGGCCTTGCCCTGCTCGTGGCAGTAGCCGGCCACCTTGGAATCCTGCTCGGTGAAGCCTTCGGTCGCGTCGATCACAATGACGCAGACATCCGACCGGTCGACGGCCATATAGGCGCGCAGCACGCTGTATTTTTCGATATTGTCGTCCACTTTGCTCTTGCGGCGGATGCCCGCCGTGTCGATCAGGATGAACCGGCCGTAGTCGTTCGTGATTTCCGTATCGGTGGCGTCGCGCGTGGTGCCGGCCTCGTCGGCAACGATCATGCGCTCTTCCCCGGCGATCCGGTTGACGAGGCTGCTCTTGCCGACATTCGGCTTGCCGAGGATGGCGACCTTGACGACGTCCGCCTCCTCTTCATCTTCATGATCGAAATCAAGGTATTGAAAACAGGCGTCCAGCAGGTCTCCGGTGCCGTGGCCGTGCACGGAGGAGACCGCAATCGGATCGCCAAGACCGAGGTTATAGAACTCATAGAATTCCGCCGCCGGCTCGCCGATGGAATCGCATTTGTTGACGCAGCAGACCACGGGCTTGCCGCTTCTGCGCAGCATGGAGGCGATCTCCTCGTCGTTCGCGGTGACACCGGCCTGCAGGTCGGTCACCAAAATGATCACGTCGGCGCTCTCGATGGCGATATTCGCCTGATCGCGCATTTTGGAGAGCATATCGTCTCCGGTGTTCGGCTCGATACCGCCGGTATCCACCAGCATGACCGTATGGCCGAGCCACTCACATTCAGCGTAGATGCGGTCCCTCGTCACGCCGGGGGTATCCTCGACGATGGCAAGGCGCCGTCCGGTCAACTTGTTAAAAAGCGTGGATTTGCCGACATTCGGCCGCCCCACGATGGCGATGATCGGTTTCGACATAGGTTCCTCCGGTTTCTCCTTTAATCCGTTTCTCCGTAAAGGACTTCGCAGCGGCTCTCCTCCTCCTCGCCCAGCATGGCGCAGAGCAGAGAATAGCCGTCGTTTTTTACCATGAGCACCGGAACGCCGAGCTCGTGCTCAAGCTCCTCCGGTGTCTTATCATCCAGGAAGCGGTCATGCTCATAGCGCAGGGTTGATTCGCAGATGAGCAGCGCCTCCCCGGGATCTTTTTCTTTCATTGCTCCGGCGATGTCCCCTCCGGTCAATAAACCGGTGACGGTGACGTTTTCGCCGAAGAAGCGGTTCTCCACCGCCGTGACCGCGACTCGAAGCCCCGGGAACCTTTCTTCAGCAAGTGCCGAAAGTTCCCTGAGGAGGCTCTCAGCGGCCTTTCCGGTTGCGACGGATGCTCTTCTGCAGATCTTCTCCGGCGGATGGGCTTCGAGCGCCTCCAGAAACTCCCGTTTCAGCAGCGCAGAGAGGCCGACGCCGTTTTCGAGCTGCGTGAAGTCGCCGTAATACCCGTCGTCCGGCATCGGGCGCTCCGCCTTGATGAAGAATTCATCGGCGGGATAGGCGACGCGCTCCCCGCGCAGGGCGAGCTGCTCCCGCTGAAAGTCCTCGATGAGGTCGATCACGGCCGCCGCCTGCTCTTTGGTGTAAGGGTCGATGTGCGGCAGGTGCTCCCGGTATTTGGTCAGCCCCACCGGCACACAGGCGATACTCTCGACCGCCGGGCCCATACCGCAGAGGTCGCGCAGGGTACGTCTAAGCTCCTCGCCGTCGTTGATGCCCGGGCAGAGAACCACCTGCGTGTGCAGGGCGATCCCGGCCCCGGCAAGCTCTTTAAGGTATTGCAGGGAGGTCGCCGCCTTGGGGTTTTTCATCATCGCGGCGCGGAGCTCCGGGTTGGTGGTATGGACCGAGACGTTGACCGGCGAAAGGTGCATCGCAATGATGCGGCGGATATCCTCCTCGCCGACGTTGGTCAGCGTGATGTAGTTGCCAAAAAGAAAATCCAGCCGGGAGTCGTCGTCCTTAAAATAAAGGCTTTCCCGCATGCCCGGCGGCATCTGGTCGATGAAGCAGAAGATGCACTTGTTTTTGCAGCAGCGCTCCTCATCCATCAGATAGGTGGAAAACTCGAGCCCGATCTCGGCGTATTCGCCTTTGCGAATCCGGACGGTGCGCTGCCGGCCCTCCGGATCTTCAATAACCAACGAAACGAGGCGGTTCACCATATAGAACCGGTAATCCAGCACGTCGTTGACCGCGCGGCCGTTGATCGAGACGAGCGTCTCGCCCGGCAGAATCCCGGCGCGCTCTGCATGGGACCGCGCCGCAATGGAAGAAATGACGACCGGCAAGTGCCCGCCCCCTTTTTATAGAATATGACTTCCTTCGCCGGAAATGCGTTCCCTTCGCGGTTTTTGCATACTCCGGCGGCTTTTCCCAGGCCGGACGGAATCCTCCCGGAAATCGCTTAAAACCCGCAGGGCTGCTTTACAATGAGCAACGTCATTCTGCCCGGATAAGGCTGTCCCTGAATTACGGATAAATCATTACATATTCTCTGTTCGGAGACGCAATCTACACACCTGCCCAAAGAAACACAAGGGGGATGAAACCCAGCCCTCTCCGCATTCATAGGACATGCAATATTTTTTACACGATCAATCGCCGTCTCCAGCGTCTCTGTGATTTTATTGACACCAGCCACGAGGATCACCTTTTTGGGCCCGAAAGCAAGCGCCGCCACACGGTTTCCACTATGATCCATGTTTACGATCCTGCCGTCGGCAGAGATTGCATTGGCTCCGGAAATATAGTAATCGCTCAGCAGAGCCTCCCGTTTTATCCGGTAGGACTCTTCACCATCGACCGCCGTTTCCTTGTCGTATACGGGATTCCCCCGTTCCGCCAAAGCATGCGTAAGATCCATCTGCTGCAGCGTCGCTGAATGGCCGATGCCCACCGTACAGGAAATCGGGATTTCCTGTAAAATATATTCTTTTGTCGCTTCGAGGGAATCCAGAACGATAAGCCGGATATTCCGCTGTTCAAAATTATTGGCCATCCCCGTATAGTCTGTCATATCCGCCCTCTCTGCATGATCCGAAAACCATACATTTGCAATACCTTGTCTGCACGTTCTAAAATGGAAAGAACCGTTTTCTGCTCTTTTTCAGGCTATTCCGCGGAGAACGCCCAGACGGTCTTATGCTCATACCAGCCGTCCGGCATCAGCAGCGTGGACGGGAACTCCTGCTGATGCGGGGAATCCGGGAAAAACTGCGTTTCAAGGCAGAGGCCGGAATTTGGCCCGTAAGCGACGCCGTTTTTGCCCTTTTCCCCTTCCGGGATCTGTCTGCCCGAGTAAAGCTGCAGGCCGGGTAAATCCGTCCATACTTTGAGCAGGCGGCCGGAGGTCTCCTCGTAGAGCTCGGCGGCCGGGCCTTCATTATTTAAAACAAAGTTGTTGTCGTAATCGGATGTGACCGGACGCATCTGCCGGAAATCCAGCTCTGTCCCCGCGACCGGCAGAATCTCACCAGTAGGAATTCCTTCACCATCCATCGGCGTATAGGAATCCGCATGGAGGCAAAGCTGATGGCTGAGGATATTTCCCTTCCCGGCAAGGTTAAAATACGTATGGTTCGTCAGGCTGACGAATGTGGGGGCGTTTGTGGTCGCGGAATGGCTGATTTCGAAATTTCCGTCGTCGTTGAAGCCGAAGCGCACCGTGACGAAAAGTTCGCCCGGGAAGCCGTCCTCCCGGTCGGGAGAGACATAGCTCAGATAGAGCCGGTCCGGCGTCTCGGTGGCCTTCCAGAGCTTCTTATGGAAGCCCCCGCCGCCGTGAAGCGTGTTTTTTCCCTCGTTCGCGGTCAGGCGGTAGGTGTGATCCTCGATATGGACTCTTGCGCCCTTGATCCGGTTGGCGTAGCGGCCGATTGTCGCGCCGAAAAAGCAGCCGCCCGCGAGGTATTCCTCCGGCGTGTCGTATCCGAGGACAATATCCGCCGGCTCTCCGTTCCGGTCCGGGACGAAGAGCGACTGCACGGTGCCGCCGAGGTCGGAGACCGTCACGCGGACGCCGGCGCCGTTATCAAGCGTATAGAGATGGACGTCTCCCTCCGGCAGAGTTCCCCAGAGAATCTTCTCCAGTTTCATGGCGCGCCGCCTCCTTTTCATAAAAAAGAAAAAGAATTATAAAAACTATACCATGCGCGGGAAAAAACTGCAAGAACAACCAAACAGAAAAAAAGCCCTGACAGGCAAGCTTGCCCACCACGGCTTTTCCTGAAAGCAATTTCGATCGGAGGTTCAGGCCTCTTCTTCGACTTTGACGATCTCTTTGCCTTTGTAGTATCCGCAATTCTTGCAGACTACATGCGGGAGCTTCAGCTCGCCGCACTGCGGGCATTTGCAGAAGCCCGGAACGGCAATTTTCCAAACGTTGGAGCGTCTTTTATTCTTTCTTGCTTTGGAAACCTTTCTCTTCGGTACCGCCATGAAGAGCACCTCCTTAACTCATGATCCTCAGCTGTCAAGCAGCTCTTTTAATTTTGCCAGGCGGGGGTCGGTCTGTTCTCTTTGGCATCCGCACTCCGTCTCATTGAGATCGGCGCCGCAAATCGGGCAAAGCCCTTTGCAGTCCTCTTTGCACAGAAAACGGAAAGGCAGCTCAAGCGTGACGTCCGTCATGACAAGCTCGTCCATGTTGAGCATTCCGTCCGGAACCACGAGAAATTCGTCGTTCTCGTTCCCGCCGGAAAGTTCCCTCGCCAGCAGGTGTTCAAAGGAATAGCCCACACGTTTTTCCGTTTTCTTTCGGCAGCGGTCGCACTCATACTCCAGCGGAACCTCCGCCGAATACTGAAGCGACACGACGCCGGCCCGGTTGCGGAGCGATCCTCTGATCCGCACGGGAGCGCCGAAGACTTTCTGTCCCCAGATCTCCACGCCGGCAAGATCGATCTCCCCTTCGACCGGAATGGTCAGGTCGGGCGCCTCAAACAGATTTTTAATATCAATCAGCATACCAATCCCTCGCAACGCCACGGAGAATATTATATAGATATCGGTTTGGTTTGTCAAGCGATTTTTCTCCCATACAAAGGGCAAGGAACCGCTGTGGCACAACATTTTAATTTTAGCAGAAACGAAAGAAATATGCAAACCTTTCCTTTACATTCTTTTCAGAAACCTTTTTCCCGGCTCCCATGCCGACGGCTCAGGTGCCCAGAAAATAGCCGCTCGCGGCCATGGAGACATAGTCGTCGTTCGCCACGATGATGTGATCGATCAGGTCGACGCCGACCTCCCGGAGCGATTTGCGGAGCTGCAGGGTCAAGTCGATGTCCTCCTGCGAGGGCACGGCGTACCCCTGCGGATGGTTGTGCGCAAGGACCGCGCGGGATGCCTTCGTACGGAGAACCGTCTCGATCACCGCGCGCTTCGTGACGTTTACCCTGCCGATTTCCCCCTCCGCGAGCCGGTCGCAGGAGAGAATCCGGCCCTTATTATCGATCGAAACGATCAGGAGAAGCTCCTTCTTCCGGCCGACGAAGCGCGGCAGCAGATACTTCCCGAGGTCGGAGAGACCGGCGACCAGGCTGTCCGTGGCATTTTTCGCCTCCAGATAGCGGCGAGCGGCCTGCGGAATCAGGCTGAGCAAAACCGCCGTGTTTTCTCCGACGCCTTTGACCTCCATGAGTTCCTCCACCGAGGCATCCAGCACCGCGTCGAGACTGCCGAAATGCTCGAGCAGTCGGTGCGCGATGGGATTGGTATCCGCCCGCGGATTGGAATAGAACAGCAGCAGTTCCAGAACCTGATGCGGCTCAAAGCCGTCCAACCCCTCGCTGCGGTATCGGCTGCGGAGGCGCTGCCTGTGTCCCTCGTGCTCACCCGGCATGAAATCCACCCCTTTCGGTTTCTGTTGCGCATCCTTCCAAAAAGTATTATACTAAACCAAAATAAAAATGAAAGCCCGTGACGGTATAAAAAGTTTCACGATCTCCGAAAACGACGCAGGGCAGCGCCTCGATAAGTTTTTAACGAAAAGCGTCCCGAAGCTCCCGAAATCCCTGCTCTATAAATATATCCGCATCAAACGCATCAAGCGAAACGGCAAGCGCTGCGACATCGCCGACCGGCTGGAGACCGGCGACCTGATCGAATGCTACGTCTCCGACGAATTCTTCGGGGAGGAATCGAACAGGCCGGCCTTTCTCTTTGCGCCCTCCGCGGTCGACGTGCTCTACGAGGACCAGAATATCCTGCTCGCCAACAAGCCCGCCGGACTGCTCGTCCACGAGGGCGACGAATGGTCCGCCGACACGCTGATCCTGCGCATTCAGCACTATCTTTATAACAAAGGCGAGTACGACCCGGAAAACGAGAATTCCTTCGTACCGGCGCTCTGCAACCGAATCGACCGCAATACCTGCGGCATCGTGATCGCCGCGAAGAACGCCGCGGCCCTGCGCTACCTGAACGACAGCATCAAGGAGCGTACCGTCGAGAAAAAATATCTCTGCGTCGTCGACGGCACGCCGGCAAAGCGCTCCGGCACCATCGAGAGTTTCCTCCGGAAGGACGAAAAGACCAACACGGTCGAGGTTTTTAAAAATTCCGTACCCGGCGGCCTGACCGCCGTGACAAAATACTATGTGCTCGATTCCAAAAAGGGCATGAGCCTCGTGGAGGCGGAGCTCCTGACCGGCCGCACGCACCAGATCCGCGCCCAGTTTGCCTCCATCGGCTGCCCGCTGGTCGGCGACACGAAATACGGCCGGGCGAAGGACGGACGCGGCCTCAGCTGGCAGGCGCTCTGTTCCTACAAGGTCACGTTCCGCTTCGGCGGGGAGGGTCCGCTCGCCTACCTCGACGGAAAGACGTTTCAGGTGAAGGACGCGTGGTTCCTCAAAGAGCTCGGCTTTGCGATGCCGAAGACCTGACGCGGCAGGCGGAAAAGCCATCCGGGCGATAGGTGTTTGTGCGGACCGCACCGGGAGTTCCGGGATTCCGGACGCGCCGGAGCGGATCTCCGACAAAGATGTTTTGACCTGAAGTGCAGGCAGAATTGTTTTACAGCAATTTATTTATCGAAAAACGGCGGTTTCCCAAAAGGGAGCCGCCGCTCTTTTTATTCCATTTCCTTCAGCACGGCCTCCAGAGACTCGACCGCGACGTCGTTTTCCGCCCGGTTGCCGGCAAAGACGCAGAGATACTCCCCGTCCCGGCGGACGGCGACACCCAACTCCTCCAGCCCCGCCGCGGCACGCTCCGCATCGGCAACCTTAAAAAATACGCAATCCGCCTTCGTGCGGTAGAGCCGCTCCAACGCGCGGTACCGCACCGCCAGCTTCTTGATCCGGAGATAAAGGCTCTCCCGGCTGTCCGCGAGTTTTCGCTGCGCCGTTTTGAGCACGGCCGGATGCTTAAAAATGATCTCCGCGGCGGCCTGATCGGCGGCGGAGATGCCGCCGTAGAAATCCGGCAGATCCCTTCCGGCCGCGCAGACCGGATTTCCGCCGAACCAGAGTTTTTTGAGCACGACAAGGTTCGGCAGCGCGCCTGTATCTCCGAGCACGGATTCCTTCGGATCGGCCATGTGGCTCTCATCCACGAGGACCGGGCATTTCGCGGCGGAAACAAGCCGCCTCACCTCCTCGGCGGAAAGCTCCATAGACGCCGGGCAGGCCGGATTGGTGAGTAAAATCACGCCTCCCGGCTCCTTCTGTGCCGCGGCAAGCAGGGCGCCGGCGTCGGCCTTCATCTCTTTGGTCCTCGGAACCGCAATCAGCCTGTTTTCCGGGAAGGCAGCGCGGAAGGCCTCGGCGGCGCAGTCGTACTCCGGCACGACCGCCGCCGCATCCGCGGGAAGGATCCCGCGCAGCAGCGTCCTGTAATCCGCTCCGGCGCGCACAAATTCAGGCTTCACCCCGTAGACTTCGGCAAAGCCGCCGCAAAGGCCTTTTGCCAGGGGATCGCCGGACTTTTCGGCGTTCTCCCCCCGGGCGACGCCGATCAGCCGACTGAAAGCCTCCTCGATATCGAAGAAAAAGGCGCTTCCATCCAGATAAAACATCAGGAACCTCCCCACATCTCAAACAAATTCATCTGCGTGGTCTTCGGCAGGCCGCTCAGCACGCCGGCCGCCCGCAGGATATCCATCACGCCGCTGCCGACCGAAGCGCGCGCCATGACGTCGTCCTCCGAAAGGTACGGCCCCTTCGTGCCGCTCTCCTGCAGGCTCCGCGCCGCGGTCTCGCCGAGCCCCTTGAGCGCGGTAAACGGCAGGCGCAGCTTCCCGTCCTCCGGCACATACTTGACCGCATCCGAGCGGTAGAGGTCGACCGGAAGGCATTCGATGCCGCGCGCCAGCATCTCGTTGACGATCTGGAGCGTGGTGAGGGAGTCCTCCTCCTTCGCCGTCGGGGTCGTCAGATCCTCGAGTTCCTTGATCTTCCGCTCCACGGCCGCCTTCCCGGCGAGCGCGGATTCCGCATCGAAATCGCCGCCGCGCACGGTAAAGAACGCCGCGTAGAATTCCAGTGGATAATAAACTTTGAAATACGCGGTGCGGATGGCGCCGATGTCGTAGGCCACGGCATGCGCCTTCGGGAACATGTACTTGATTTTCAGGCAGGAGTCGAGGTACCAGTCCGGCACGCCGTGCTCCTTCATCGCCTGCTTATGCTCGTCGGTCAGAAGCTTGGCCGCCTTGCCCTTACGGGTGATCTCCATGATTTTAAAGGCCATGGAGGGCTCGAGCCCGTAGCGGATCAGCGTCGTCATGATGCTGTCACGGGTGCCGATGACGTTGGAAATCGTGCAGGTGCCGTTTTTAATCAGGTCCTGCGCGTTGCCGAGCCAGACGTCCGTGCCGTGGGAGAGGCCCGCGATCTGGATGAGGTCGGCGAAATTCTTCGGCTTTGCATCCATCAGCATCTGCCGGACGAAGGGCGTACCCATCTCCGGCAGCGCGAAGGTGCCGGTTTTGCAGTCGATCTCCTCCGGCGTGACGCCCAGCGCCTCCGGGGACTGCAAGAGGCTGTAGACCTTCTCGTCGCTCATCGGCACATCCAATACGCGGATGCCGGTCAGGTCCTCCAGATGCTTATAAAGGGTCGGGACCTCGTGTCCGAGCTCGTCGAGCTTCAAAATCGTGTCATGAAGCGAATGGAAGTCGAAATGCGTCGTCAGGACCTCGGCATCCGGGTCGTCGGCCGGGTGCTGGATCGGGCAGAAATCGGTGACGTCGTGATCCGCCGGGATGACGACCATGCCGCCCGGGTGCTGGCCGGTCGTGCGCTTGACGCCGATGCAGCCGCCGGCGAGGCGGGCCTCCTCGGCTTTATGTAAGGTGATGCCGCGCTCCTCGCAGTACTTTTTGACATATCCGTAGGCGGTCTTCTCGGCGATCGTGCCGATGGTGCCGGCCTTGAAAACATGGGATTTCCCGAATAGTTCTTCCGTATAGCGGTGGGCTCTCGTCTGATATTCGCTTGAGAAGTTGAGGTCGATATCCGGCTCCTTGTCGCCGTGGAAGCCGAGGAAGGTCTCGAACGGAATCTCGTGGCCGTCGCGGCGATATTCGGTACCGCAGACCGGGCACGTTTTCGGCGGCAGGTCGAAGCCGGAGCCCACAGAACCGTCCTCGACGAATTCGCTGTGTTTGCACTTCGGGCATACGTAGTGCGGCGGCAGAGGGTTCACCTCCGAAATGCCGCTCATCGAGGCGACGAAGGACGAGCCGACCGAGCCCCTTGAGCCGACGAGATAGCCCTCGCTCTCGCTCTTGGAGACAAGCTTCTGCGCGATGACATACAAAACGGCATACCCGTGCTTGATGATCGAGTTGAGCTCGCGCTCAAGGCGCTCCGAGACCTGCGGCGGCAGCGGGTCGCCGTAAATCTCATGGGCGCGCTTCCAGCACATCTGCTGCAGGTCCTCCTCCGCGCCCTCGATCGAGGGTGTGAAGGTGCCCTCCGGAATCGGGCGCAGGAAATCGACGGAATCGGCGATTTGATTCGGCACGGTGATGACGACCTCGTGCGCCTTTTCCTCGCCGAGATAGGAAAACTCGTCGAGCATCTCCCGGGTGGTTTTAAAATAGAGGGTGGGCTGATTTTCCGCGTTCTCGAAGCCGACGGCGTTCATGATGATCTTGCGGTAATCCGCATCCTCCGGGTTGAGGAAGTGCGCGTCGCCGGTCGCCGCGACGGGAATGCCAAGCTCCTCGCCAATCGCGACGATCTGGCGGTTCCAGTCGCGGAGCTGCTCGTCGCTCTCGGCCATCCCCTCCCGGACCAGAAAGCGGTTGTTGTCGAGAGGCTGGATCTCCAGATAATCGTAAAAAGAGGCGATCCGGACCAGTTCCTCATGCGGTTTTCCCTCGCGGACCGCCATGTAAAGCTCTCCTGCTTCACAGGCGGAGCCGACGATCAGTCCCTCGCGATATTGGGTCAGAATGCTCTTCGGCACGCGCGGATGCCGGTGAAAATAGCGGATATGCGATAAGGAAATCAGCTCATACAGATTTTTGAGCCCCTTCTGGTTTTTGGCGATCAAAATCAAATGGTAGGTCGGGAGCTTTTTGGGATCCATGCCGCCCAGAAGCCCATTAAGTACTGAAAAGTTGTCGGCGTGTTTCTCCGTCTCAATCTTTTTGAGCATCTCGAGCAGGATCAGGGCGAGCTCCCTCGCATCGTCGCTTGCGCGGTGATGGTTGAAGGGCGCGAGCTTCAGGTGGTTCGAGAGCGTGTCGAGCTTGTGGTTCGTCAACTCCGGATAGAGCGACCGCGCCATCGTAACCGTGTCGGCGAAGGAATTATGGAAACCAAGGTGGTGCCGGTCGGAGACCGCGCGCAGAAAGCTTGTATCGAACCCGGCGTTGTGGGCGACGAGGAAGGCATCCGGCCCGCAGAACTCCATGAACTTCCGGTAGGCCTCCTCCTCCTTCGGCGCGCCCTTCACCATGCCGTCGTTGATGCCGGTGAGCTCGGTGATTCGCTCCGGGATATGCTTCTCCGGATCGACGAAGGTGCAGAATTCCTCGCGGATTTCTCCATTCACAATGCGCACCGCGCCGATCTCGGTGATGCGGTCCATCGTGGCGGAGAGGCCGGTGGTCTCGAGGTCGAAGGCGATGATCTCCCCGCGAAAGGGCACGTCCGCGTTTCCGGTGACGGACTGCACCGTGTCGTCCACATAGTATGCCTCGACGCCGTAGATCGGCTTGAAATCCGGGTCCTTGAGCGCGGCGACGGCGTTCATCACATCCGGGAACCCTTGGGCGACGCCGTGATCCGTGATACCGACGGCCCGATGCCCCCAACGGTGCGCCGTCTCGACATATTTGCCGGCCTCGGTCACGCCGTCCATCTGCGACATGTTGGTATGCAGGTGGAGCTCGACGCGCTTCTCCGGCTCGTCGTCCTCGCGGCAGAGGCGTCTGACCGTGGAGATGTCGTAGGGCCGGATCGTGATGTCGTGCTCATATTTATCGTAGGAGGCGTCGCCCCGGGCCAAAATCGTCATGCCCTTTTTGAGGTCAAAAAGCGGCTCGGCCTCCTCTTTTTTCTTGATGACCTTGAGAATATTGGAGCCGGTGTAGTCCGTAATCATGATGGAAAGAATGACGCTCTCCCCGTCGCGGGTCTCCCGGCTGTCGATGCTGAAAATATCGCCCCAGACCGTGACCTTTCCGCTCTGCTGGTCGATTTTGGAGAGAGGCTCGGGCCGCTGTTTGATCGGCTTTCCGATCAGAACCTCCATCTCGGAGACATCGATGGGAAGCCCCGAGCAGTCGAAGCCG
>Ga0208826_1000503_pt1 | contig 40664 bp, 38 predicted proteins | sample AD_UKC115_MetaG_FD_184451 | JGI IMG/M metagenome (GOLD analysis project Ga0208826, IMG submission 184451) | Active sludge microbial communities of municipal wastewater-treating anaerobic digesters from Hong Kong - AD_UKC115_MetaG (SPAdes)... | ecosystem: Engineered > Bioreactor > Anaerobic >...
AAGGGCAAAAGCCCGGGGATATCGAAGCCTCAGGTACGGCATCCTGGCTTTTTACCTCGTCGGAGGTCGTTTTGAATTCCAGTTACCAAGGTTCTATGCCGTCACCCACACAAAATAGCGAAGAACCAAAAAGAAGGGGGGGCGGGGGCTCGGGCTCCTGTCGCCCCCCTTCTTTTTATGGGCCCACCCCCCGGGGCGGGGATCGGTTTCTGAATCGATGGAATGATGTATCATAGAAAAGAGCCGAAAACCAGGCGGGGGGAGGGGAGGTCATGGCGCTGGAAAAGCTTTGGGGAAAAACGGCAATTCGGATCGTGGAGGGGGACATCACCGTTTACGACGGGGACGCGGTGGTGAACGCCGCAAACAGCGAGTTCTGGATGGGGTCCGGGGTCGCCGGCGCGATCCGGAGGAAGGGCGGGCAATCCATCGAAGCGGAAGCCATGGCCGGCGGGCCGGGCTTTCCCGGGGAAGTCCGGATGACCTCGGCGGGCCGGCTAGCTGTTCGATTTGTCCTGCACGCGGCCGTGATGGCCCAGGACCTCGTGACCAGCGAGGCTTTCATCCGCCAGGCGACAAGAAACGCCCTGATCCGCGCGGAGGAGGCCGGAATCCGCCGGCTCGCCTTCCCGGCCCTGGGGACGGGGGTCGGAGGATTTCCTCTTGAGGATTGTGCCCGAGCGATGCTGAAGGAGGTACGGGATTTCCTTTCCGGGAATCCTTCGACCTCCCTGGAAGAGATCGCCTTCTACCTATTCGGTGAGGAAGCCGCTCGAACATTCGAACGGACCCTGGCCGGCTTCCCGGGGATCGGCTCCGGGGACGGATAGGCATTCATGGGAAACCCCAGGGGATCGAAAACCAACGTGAAATCCAGGCGGGCGCATTCGCCGGCGCACGGTCTGCAGCCGGTCGCGGACAAGCCCTACCCGGTGCCGCCGAACCCGGACGAGAACCTCGAAGACCCGAGCCTCTTCTTCAACCGTGAGCTGAACTGGATCGAATTCAACCGCAGGGTGCTGGAGGAAGCCCTGGATCCTTCCCTTCCCCTGCTGGAGCGGGTTAAGTTCTTGTCGATCTTTTCCACGAACCTCGACGAATTTTTCATGATCCGGGTGGCCGGGCTGCTGCGGCAGCTGAGCCTTGGAGTGCTGGAGCCGCCTCCCGACCGCATGACGCCCACCGAGCAGCTGGTCCGGATACGGAAGATGCTGAAACCGCTGCTGGCGGCTCAGATCGAGGTCTGGGAAAAGGATATCCTGCCGCGTCTTTTTGCCGAGGGGATCCGGATCTTCCATTACGAGGAACTGGAACCGGGAGCCCGAAAACTGCTAAGGTCCTATTTTCGCGAGGAGATCTTCCCCACGCTGACTCCCCTGGCTTTCGATGCCGGGCACCCGTTCCCCCACATCTCGAGCCTCAGCCTCAACCTGGCCGTCACGCTGAAAGGGCCGAAAGGAGCCGAGCGGTTCGCCCGGGTCAAGATCCCCACCCTTTACCCGCGGCTTTTGAGGGTTCCGGGTGAGGGCAAGGGGAATCCTTTCAACCGCATGGGGATGAACGACCCGCGGAACAACGACTTTGTCTGGATCGAAGAGGTGGTGGCCGCGAACCTGGATCTGCTTTTCCCGGGGATTCCCGTCCTGTCGGCCCACCCTTTCCGGGTGATTCGGGATGCGGACCTGGAGATCGAGGAGGACGAGGCGGCGGACCTTTTGACAGTCATGGAGGAAAGCGTGGAGCAGCGGCAGTTCGGGACCCCGGTCTGCCTGGCCTTCGACAAATCCATGCCCCCCCGGGTGAAGAGGGTCCTCATCGAGAACCTCCGGGTCGGCCCGTGCCAGATCTATTCGGTCGAAGGGCCGCTCGGGATGGGGGACCTCATGGAGCTCTATTCCCTGGACCGGCCAAGGCTGAAGGAGGCCCCCTTTGCCCCGGCCGTTCCCGAACCGCTTCGAAAGACCTCCGACATTTTTTCAGCGATCCGGAAACGGGATATCCTCCTCTTTCACCCTTATGACAGCTTCAAGCCTGTGCTGGATTTCCTGAACGCGGCGGCCCGCGACCCGGACGTGCTCGCCATCAAGCAGACCCTCTACCGGGTGGGGAAGAACGCCCCGGTCGTGGAGGCTCTCCTGGAAGCCCGCGAATCCGGCAAACAGGTGATGGCCATGGTGGAACTGAAGGCGCGCTTCGACGAGGAAAACAACATCCAGTGGGCGAGGGAACTGGAGCGTGCGGGTGTTCATGTCGTCTACGGGGTGCTGGGCCTCAAATGCCACGCAAAGGTCCTCCTGGTCGTCCGGAGGGAGAGCGACGGCATCCGGAGGTATGTTCACCTGGGAACGGGCAACTACAATGTCGTGACGGCACGGCAATACACGGACCTCGGGCTGTTCACCTGCGATCCGGACATCGGGGAGGATGTCGTGGACCTTTTTAACGCGATCTCCGGGTACTCGATGAAGAAGGATTACCGGAAACTCCTGGTGGCCCCTGCAAACATGAGGGAGGGCATTCTCTGCAGGATCGAACGGGAGATCGAGCTGCACGAGAAACAGGGGAACGGTGCCATCGCCTTCAAGGTGAACGCGCTGGTTGACAAGGAGTGCATCCAGGCCCTGTACCGGGCTTCGCGGAAAGGGGTGCGGATCGACCTGCAGGTCCGGGGGATCTGCTGCCTGCGCCCCCAGGTCAAGGGCGTCAGCGAAACGATCCGGGTGACTTCGATCGTGGGGCGGTTTCTCGAGCATCCGAGGATTTTTTGGTTCAATAACGGGGGAAACGGCGAAATCCTTTTGGGAAGCGCGGACCTGATGCCCCGAAACCTTGACCGGAGAGTGGAGGTCCTGTTCCCGGTCGAAGACCAGGCTCTCGCGCAAGAGCTGAGGCATACGATCCTCGAGACGCACCTCCAGGATCGGACGAAATCCCGGATGCTTCTGCCGGACGGGACCTACGTGCGCCTGGGCCCCGCCCCCGGGGAGCCTGCCGTTGACGCGCAGCGGGAGATGATCCGGAAAAGGGGGAGCTGGAACGATGTTTGACGAGTCGAATCCCCCCTTTGCACCCGAAGTCTGCCTTTTTGCCTCGGAAGCGCTGACGAAACGGGTCTGGGCGCTGCTGGACGAAGCCGCCGGGGTCAGGGAGAACCGTGATCCGGAATGCCTCCACCGCATGAGGGTGGCCTCCAGGCGGCTTCGGAACGCACTTTCCCTTTTCGGGGGCTGTTTCCCCGAAGAAGAACGGAAACGGTGGGAAAAGGAAGCCCGCAAAGTTGGCCGTGCGCTGGGAGAAGCTCGGGATGCAGACGTGCAGGCGGCTTCTGTTGCCGCCCTCGTAAAAAACCTCGGGGACCGGCGCCTGAGGCCGGGTGCCGAGCGGCTTCTCCTCCGCCTGAAACAGCGGCGGGAACGCCTGCAGCCGAAGGTGCTCAGAGCTCTCGACGAACTGGAGGAAAGCGAGCTGAAGAACGGCTTCCCGGAAGCCCTTCGGGGGCTGTCGGCAAGGATGCGGCTTTCCCTGCCGGAACCGGCGGAAGGCATGGAAACCGTCCGGGGAGCGGCCGTTGAGCTTCTTGTCCGAAGGGCCGTGGAGCTGGAAGCATTCCAGCCGGTTGCCGACCACCCCGAAAGGGTGGAAGAACTTCATGCCATGCGGATCGCAGTGAAGCGGCTTCGGTACACGCTCGAAATCTTCCGATCCCTTTTCGAAGGGGCGGCCGAACCCGTCCTGGAAACGCTCAAAAAGCTTCAGGACCTTTTGGGCGAGGTGCACGACTGCGATGTCTGGATCGAGTTTCTGCCCCTGTTCCTTGAAAAGGAAAGGCGGAGGACATTCCGGTATTTTGGGCATGAACGGCCGATGGCGAGGCTGCGGCCGGGTATCGGGTTCCTCCAGGAGGAATTCCACAGGCGCAGGGCCGAGCGCTTCGAGGAATTTCGAGACTTCTGGAGAAAGAACCAGGAAGCGGTGGGCTGGAAGGGGTTTGCCAGGAACCTGGGGAGGGGTGTCCCGTGAAGGTCGCCCTGATCGCCGACGTTCACGCCAATCTTCCGGCTCTCGAGGCGGTCATGGAACACGCCGGTATGAAGGGCTGCGAGGCCTTCTGGAACGCCGGGGACAGCGTGGGGTACGGCGCGTTCCCGGAAGAAGTCGTGGCCATTTTGAGACGGCAGGCCGTGAACATCCTCGGCAACTATGACCGCAAGGTCCTTGAAGTGAAGATGAAAGATGATTGTCGGCGGGAAACCGGGATGCCAGAAAAACGGATGGCCTTCGACTGGGCCTACGACCACCTGTCCGAAGAAAGCCGTAGCTGGCTTTCCAGCCTACCGGAGCAGCTCAGGATGGAGGTGGAGGGGAAAAGGATCCTTCTCCTTCACGCGAGCCCCCTTTCGCCGAAGGAGCACCTTTCCCCGGAAACCCCTCCGTCCCGGTTCGAGGTTCTCGCCGAGGCGGCAGATGCCGATATCGTCGTCTGCGGCCACTCCCACCGTCCCTTTTCAATCCGTGCCGGGAAAACGGTATTCGTGAACCCGGGCTCGGTGGGGCGCCCGGATGACCAGGATGCCCGGGCGGCTTACGCGACGCTCACGCTCCGGAAAGGGGTCTTTCGGCTTTGCCATTACCGCGTGCCGTACGACGTTATACGGGCCGCCGATGAGGCGAGGCGGAGGGGGCTGCCGGAGTCCTTCGCCCAGATGCTTATCCGGGGTGTGAGCCTGGGCGGCCTTCTTGGGGAGGAAGCCGCGGGGGCTGTTTCCGGGAGAAAGCCGGCCGCCTGCGCTGGAGATCATCTCCGTTCCGCCATGAGGCTTGCGGAACTCTGCAGGGCGGAGGAGGGGCACTTCCGGCAGGTTGAGCGCCTGGCGCTGAAGCTGTTCGACCTGCTGAAGCCGCTGCACGGGTTGGGGAAACGTGAGCGCTCCTGGCTGCGGTGCGCTTCGATCCTGCACGACATCGGGTGGATCGAAGGGGGAACGGGGCACCACAAGACCGCTCTGCGCCTGATCCAGGAATCCCCCGTCCTGGGGTGCTTCTCTTCCCGCGAGAGAAGGATCATCGGTTCGATCGCCCGTTATCACCGGGGGAGCCTCCCCAGGGAAGCACATCACCCCTTCGGGGCTCTCCCCGAGGCGGACCGCTACACGGTATGCGTCCTGGCCTCGCTGCTTCGGCTGGCCGACGGCATGGACTCAAGCCACGGTTCGGTTGTCCGGGAGATCCGGCTGCGGATGGAGCCAGGCCGGATCCTCCTCGGGTGCCGGGTTTCCTCGCCCGCCTCTTGGGAGCGCGAGTCGACCGAAAAAAAGAAAGACCTGTTTGAACGAACTTTCCGAAAAGAGTTGAAGATCGAATGGAGCCAGGCATGAAGACCACAAAAGGGAAAGTGGCCGCCTTCCTCGACATGGGAACGAACTCGGTCAGGCTTTTGGTCGTCCGGGTGGATCCGGGAGGCGTCTATACGGTCCTTAACCAGCAGCGGGAGGTCGTCCGGCTGGGGGAAGGAGAATTCCAGGAACAGATGCTGCAGCCCAGGGCCATGGACCGGGCCGTTCTCGTCTGCCGCAAGTTCAGGGACCTCGCCCGGGCCTACGGGGCGGAAGAGATCGTCGCCGTTGCGACTTCCGCGACGCGGGATGCGGAGAACCAGGGCAAATTCCTGGCGCGCCTGGAAAAGGAGGCCGGCCTGGAGGTCCGCGTCATCTCGGGAAGAGAGGAAGCCCGGCTGATCTACCTCGGTGTCTCGAGCGGCGTTCACATGGGAGCGAACAATGCCGTCTTCATCGACATCGGGGGGGGCAGCACGGAGGTGATCGTCGGCAACCAGTCGGATTACTCCTACCTCGATACCCTGAAGCTTGGAGCGATCCGCCTGACGCAGATGTTCTTCCTGCCGGACGAAAAGGGGCCTGTCACCCCGGCCCGCTATGCCCTGATCTGCCAGTATGTCAGAAACGCCGCGATCCGGACGGTCCAGAGGGTCAAGGAGCATCGGATCGACATGGCCCTGGGGAGTTCGGGAACGATCCTCAACCTCTCGGAAATCGCCCGGGAGATGAAACTGAAGGGGGGCTCGGGAGATTCCCGCCTCGGGAGAGAGGCCTTGAGGAAGGTGGTCCAGACCCTCTGTTCTCTTCCGCTGGAGGAAAGGCGGAAAGTCCCGGGCATCAACCCCGACAGGGCGGACATCCTGGTGGCGGGGGCAGCGATCATCGAGACGCTGATGGACCTGATCGGCCTGAAGGAAATCCAGGTCAGCGAGAGGAGCCTCAGGGACGGCCTTTTGGTGGATTACCTTGCCCGCCAGGGCAATTTCCCGCAGATGGCCGAACTGACGGTCCGGCAGAAAAGCGTCCTTCGGCTCGCGAGGAATTTCAACCTCGACGAGGAACATGCCCTCGTGACCACCCGCCTGACGCTCGACCTGTTCGATTCCGGCCGGGAGGCCGGCCTCCACGCCTACGGGGCCCCGGAAAGGGAACTGCTGGAGCACGCCGTCTTCCTGCACGATATCGGGATGTTCATTTCCTTCTCCAACCACCACGCTCACAGTCACTACATCATCCGGAACGCGGAACTGCTGGGATTCAACCAGACTGAAATCTCGATCATCGCCTGCATCGCGCTTTTCCACAGGAAAAAGCTCCCGGACAAGAAAATCCCCGATTTCGCTTCCCTGGACAAGGCTTCCCGCCAGGTTGTCCGCGTGCTCTCGATGTTCGTCAGGCTCGCGGAAAGCCTGGATCGGACCCATACGGGCCTCGTGGTCGGGGCGCGGTTCAGGCGGCTGGACGGAAAACGGGTCATCCTGGAAATCCGGGCGGAGGGAGACATCCAGATGGAGCTCTGGGGCGTGCAGTCCCAGGCGGAGGGGTTTTTGAAAACCTTCGGGAAGGAACTCGAACCCAGGGTCCTTTCCTCCGGGGACGCTAAAGGGGGTCCGGTACGTCGATCCCCATCCGGGTCGCCACGGCCCTGAAAAACGTGTCGATATCCTCCTCGGCGTGAAGGGCGACCCGGGAGGAAGGCAGCCACGACCTGGAGATCTCCCCTTTGTTCACCATGACGATCCGGCCCGGGCATGCCCCGGGCAGCCAGGCGGCAGGAGTCACGGCAAGGGATGAGCCGACCACGAAGAGGAGATCTGCGTTTGCTACGAGATCGCGGCAGTCGTCGAACCGTCGGACATTCTCCCCGAAGAAAACGATATCCGGTTTGATGACCCCCCCGCAGCGGTCGCAGAGGGGAATCCGTTCCCTTGCGATTTTGGCCGCGCTCTCCCCGTAGGAGTATCCCTTCCCGCATTTCGTGCAGTGGCTTTGCCAGACGCTGCCGTGGATTTCCAGCACATTGCGGGACCCCGCTCGCTGGTGAAGGGCGTCGATATTTTGCGTGACGATCCCGCTCAACCGCCCCTGGCTTTCGAGAACGGCAAAAAAGCGGTGAGTCCAGGTGGGCTTGACCGTTTCGAGCAGTTTCAGAAAGTCACGGTAGAAATCGTAGAAAAAGGCGGGATTGGCAAAAAAGGTCCCGATCTCGAAGATCCGCTCCGGGTTTTCGATCCCAAGCCTTGAATAAAGCCCATCCGGTCCCCGGAAGTCCGGGATCCCCGCACGGGTCGACATCCCCGCCCCGCTCAAAAGCGCGATGCGGCGGGAAGAAGCAATCATCCCGGCACATCGCTCCGCGTCGGACTCCTGGCGAACGTTCATTCGGATCCCCTCCTTGTCCTCCAAAGTCTACCGCAACCCCCTGACCGGTCAAATCCATCCAGGGGCGTTTTTCCCCTTGAACGAGGTCTTCCTGGCGTGATATAGTTTATGCAAACGGGTGCAAAAATTGGAGGTGTCTCTGTCATGGCTTTGCGGAAGATCGTCTATGGTGTCGAAGATCGCCCTCCCTTCCCCATCATGGTCCTGGCCGGCCTGCAGCATGTGCTGACCCTGTTCGGGGCTACCACGCTCGTTCCCCTCATTTTCGGGCCTGCCATGGGGATGGATACGCTTCAGATCGGCTTTTTCATTTCCTGCGTCTATTTCGCGATGGGGGTCGCCACGTTGATCCAGACTCACCCGAAACTGGGATCCGGCCTCCCGATCGTTCAGGGCTCCAGCTTCAGCTTCATCCCGCCGATCTTGACGATCATTGGAACGTTCAAGGCCGCCGGACCATCGGTCATCATGCAGAACGTCGGCGGTGCGCTCATCTCCGGGGGGCTGGTCCTGGCGGTCCTCGGGTATACGCGGCTGGTGGGGGTGATCCGCAGGGTCATCACACCGGTCGTCATCGGTCCCACGATCATGGCAATCGGCTTCTCCCTTGCCCCGGTAGCGGTCCAGTTCAACGCTGCGAACTACTGGCCCGTTTCGCTGCTCGTCGTGGTGGGCGTCTTCCTCTTCAGCCTCATCCTGAAAAACAGGTACATCAACATTTTTGCCATCCTCTCGTCCATCGTCCTGGCCTACCTGGTCTGCCTGGCAGCGTCCCTGGTCGGGGTTTTCGCCCCGGGACATGCGGCCTACATCAACCTGGCCGGCATCCAGGCGGCGCCCTGGTTCCGGGATGTCCGCACGCTGGTCATGCCCTGGGGAGCCCCGAAATTCAGCCTCCTCACCTTTGGCGCGATCCTGGCGGGCTTCTTCGCCGTGATGATCGAGTCCATCGGCGACTATCACTCCTGCTCCTATGCCTCGGGCCTGCCGGATCCCAGCCCGGAGACGATCAGCCGGGGGATCGGGGCCGAAGGGCTGAACTGCATGCTGGCCGGCCTGTTCGGAGCCGTGGGGACCACTTCCTATACCGAGAACATTGGATTGATCGGCCTGACGGGGGTGGCCTCCAGGTGGGTTGTCCGAACGGGAGCCGTCATCCTCATCATCATGAGCATGATCGGAAAGCTCGGGGCCCTGATCGCCACCATCCCAAGCCCGATCATCGGCGGGGCCTACATCGCCCTTTTCGGGATCATCGGGGCCCTGGGGATCCAGGTTCTCATGAGGGCCGACATGGGAAGCCAGAGGAACGTCCTGATTGTCGGGTTCGCCTTCCTGATGGCCCTCGGGCTTCCCGGATGGGTGGATGGCCAGAAAGCGGCCTTTTTCGCCCATGGGGTTCCGGGACAGGTCCTCTGGGCGGTTTTGAAAACGCCCATGGCGGTTGCCGGGGTTTGCGCCGCCTTCTGGGACACCTTGATTCCGGGAACACCGGAAGAAAGGGGCATCAACACCCAGCCTCGATAAAAAGCAGAGAACGGGAACAGTCGGGGAAGGCGGCGGACCGGTCCGCCGCCTTCTTTGTTTTGCGCTAATATATAAAAGGTGATTAGTCCCTATTTGGCACAAAGGGTACAAAGTCACAGACATACTGACAGAGAACAGGGAAGGTATCAGTCCTTCGATGATTGTACCGAAACTCCAGTTCCTTGAGATAAAACGGAAACCAGGTTCTGGAAACACCATGATGCTTGATCAGGCGCTCCTTGGAAAAGCTCCAGAACCCTTCGAGGCCGTTGATGTAGACCTTGCCGCTGGCATAGACCTTGTTGCCGTGGTCGACCTTCAGATGACGGTAGCCGCAGAACATCAGGGAATCATAGACATGGAACTTGTCCGTGTAGACGATGCTTCCCCGGCGAACCTTCTTCACCGTCATGCCGACAAGCGTATCGGCCTTGACGTTGGGAACGACCTGTACGTGGACGAGTCCGTCCCGCTCCAGGATGCCAAAAACAGGGACCTTTCCTGCAGCCCCGCGGCCGCGTTTCCCTTTGCGCCTGCCGCCGAAGTAGGATTCGTCGAGCTCGACTTCACCGCCCAGGAGCGTTTCTGCATCGGGAGCGTGAGCGAGGATGGCGGCACGAATAACCATGACAGCTCGGTGAGCGACCTTGTAGGAAACCGCCACCTGCTGGGCTATCTTCCTTGCGGAAAGCTCCAGCTCGAAGAGCTTGATGATCCGGAGCCACTGGTCGCAGGAAAGGTTGACAAGATTGAGCCACCTTCCCGAGAAGTCGTGGAACGTGTACCCGCAGCGGGAGCAGCGGCGCCTACCGTCAGTCAACTTGTAAAGCTTCCTCTGTCGGCAGACGGGACAAAATCTCTGTTGGTTTTTCCAGCAAAATCCCAACAGATATTTTCTAGCGGCAGACTCGCTTCGAATCAAGTATTCATAGGCCTTGAGCTCCATAGCACCATCCTAATTCAGGTGCCAGATAGGGAGCAATCACCATATAAAAAGCAGGAATGAGAGGGGAGTAAAGGCAATGGAGACATACGATTTCATCATCGTCGGGGCCGGTCCCGCGGGGCTTTTCGCTGCGCTGGAACTAGCGCAGGCTGGGAAAAAGGTCGCCATTTTCGACAAGGGTTCACCGATCGAGGAGAGGAAATGCCCGATCAAGACGGGTGCTGTGAAAAACTGCGTCCACTGCCGCCCGTGCGCCATCGTCTGCGGGTGGGGCGGAGCCGGGGCCTACAGCGACGGGAAGCTGACCTTGACCCCGGAATTCGGCGGTAACCTCGAGCGAACTGTGGGAAGGCAGAGGCTGCTGGATCTGATCGCGGAAGTCGACCGGACCTTCGTTCATTTCGGGGCCGATTCCCCGGTTTTCGAGCCCGAAGCGGGCTACGCGGCGGATGTCATCAAGAGGGGGCGTTCCGCGGGGCTCCAGGTCATCCCGGCGAGAATCCGCCACATGGGGACCGATCGGGCGAAGCTGGTCCTGGCCAACTTTTACAGCCACCTGAAAGAGGTCTGCGCGGTTTACACCGGAGTCGAGGTGAAGTCGGTCCTGGCGGAACGGAACGAAATCCAGGGGATCCTGCTCGAAGACGGGACCCGCGTGTTCGCCCCGGCGGTCCTGCTTGCGCCGGGCAGGGAAGGCGCGACCTGGATGGAGAGGGTCGCCGCCGATCTTGGCCTGGCGGTGGATTCCCTGCCCGTGGATATCGGGGTTCGAGTGGAAGTTCCGGACGAGATCGCAAACGACCTCACGGAGCAGTTCTACGAAGTCAAGGCGGTGTTCGATGCCCCCACCTTTGACGACCGTGTCCGAACGTTCTGCATGTGCCCCCACGGGGAAGTCGTCACGGAGTACCAGAGCGACTCGGGCCTGGTGATCGTGAACGGGCACAGCAACCGGGACCGCAAGACCCAGAACACCAACTTCGCCATCCTGGTGAGCACGGAGTTCACGCAGCCGTTCCGCGATCCGAACGGATATGGCGGAGCCATCGCCAGGCTGGCCAACATGCTGGGGGGTACAGTCCTCGTCCAGCGCCTGGGGGACTTGAAGGCAGGGAGGCGATCGACCGCGGGAAGGATCGAGCGCGGACTGGTCAGGCCCACCCTTCTGCAGGCCGAGCCCGGGGATCTTTCTTTTGCGTTGCCGTACAGGCACCTGACCGACATCCTGGAGATGATCCGGGCCCTGAACGTCATCATGCCGGGAATTGACGGGCCCCATACCCTGCTGTACGGGGTGGAGGTCAAGTTCTACAGCCTGCGCCTGGCGCTGGACAAGGGACTCCAGGCCTCGATCCGGGGGCTTTACGCGGCAGGAGACGGGGCAGGAGTCACGCGAGGGCTGGTGCAGGCTTCTGCAAGCGGCCTCGTGGCGGCCCGCGATTTCCTTGACAGGGGCGGGGAGGGGCGCTAAGATTGTCTTGTCTAAAAACATTATCAACAACATGGGCAAAAGCCCAATAACAGGAGGGGATGAAGGATGATGAAAGCCCGGATGAATGAGGCGCTAAACAGGCAGATAAACGAGGAGGCGTTTTCCTCCTACCTGTACCTTTCCATGTCTGCATGGTTCGAGAGTCAGAACCTGAAGGGGTTCGCGAACTGGATGAAGGTCCAGGCCCAGGAGGAAGCGGTTCATGCGAAAATCTTTTTCAACCACATCGTCGAAAGGGGAGGCAGGGTGAAACTGGAGGCCATCGCGTCGCCCAAGACGGAATGGGCTTCCCCCCTGGAGGCGTTCAAGGACACCCTGGAGCACGAGAAGCACATCACGGCCTGCATCCACGGCCTGATGGACCTGGCGGTCGAGGAGAAGGATCACGCAGCGGCCATCGCCCTCCAGTGGTTCGTTTCCGAGCAGGTCGAGGAGGAGGCTAACGCCGAGGAACTGCTGGCCAAGCTCGAGATGATCGGGGATTCAAAGAACGGGCTGTACATGCTGGACAAGGAACTGGCCGCGAGGGTGTTCCGGATGCCCGCAGGGGTCACGATTTAGCTGTTTTCGCGTTTTTTTGGGGGATCTTCGCGGGGCAGCGGCCTGCCCCGCTTTTTCATCAGGGATTCGAGCCCAAAGGAGGGAATGGAATGGAAACGGCTGTACCGATTGATGTCAAGGCGCTCTTCAACCTGACCTACGGCATGTATATCGTTTCTACGGAGTGGGAAGGACGCAGGAACGGACAGATCGCGAATTCCGTCATGCAGGTGACTTCAACTCCAAGCACCGTGGCCGTTTGCCTGAACAAGGAGAACCTGACCTGGGAACTTCTCCTGAAAAGCGGGAAATTCTCCGTGGCAGTCCTTGAGGAAGAGGTCCCCATGACGTTTATCGGCACCTTCGGATTCAAAAGCGGGCGGCAGATCGACAAGTTCTCGGAGTGCAACTGGAAGACGGGACCTGCCGGAACCCCGATCGTTCTCGATCACACCCTTTCGTGGATCGAAGCGAAGGTCTTTGAACGGGTCGATGTTTACACCCACAGCGTCTTTTTCGGGGAGGTTCTTTCGTGTTCCTGCCTCAAGGAAGGATCCCCCCTGACCTATGCGAATTACCACCTTGTGAAGAAGGGCAAATCTCCCAAGTCGGCCCCGACCTACAGCCTGAACGCAGTCAAGTAAGGAGGAAACGTGATGAGCGGAAATGCGATTGAAGTCAAACCCGGGATCTACTGGGTCGGAGCGATCGACTGGGGGTTGCGTGATTTTCATGGGTATTCGACGGAGCTCGGGTCGACCTACAATGCCTTTCTTGTCATCGATGAACACGTCACGCTGTTCGACACGGTGAAGGCCACCCATACGGAGGAGATGCTCTGGAGAATCGGCCAGGTGATCGATCCGCAGCGCATCGACACCATCGTGGTCAATCATGCGGAAATGGATCACAGCGGGAGCCTCGGCCGGATGGTCGAGGCGGTCCATCCCGAGAGGATTTTCGCCTCGCCGGCTTGCGAAAAGGCCCTCAAGGCCCATTTCCACTACCGGGACTGGCCGGTCCGCGTGGTCAAAACCGGAGACCGGCTGAACCTGGGGAAGCGGAACGTGACCTTCCTTGAAACCAGGATGCTGCATTGGCCGGACAGCATGTTCTCTTTCCTGGAAGAGGACGGCCTTTTGATTTCGAGCGATGCCTTCGGGGCGCACTATGCCTCCAGCGAGCGTTTCGATGACGAGGTCGAAACGGGGGAATTGATGCACCAGGCGGCAAAATATTACGCCAACATCCTGAACCCGTACTCCCCGCTGGTGGCTGCCCTGCTGGAGCAGGTCCGGAAAATGGGACTGAAGATCGACATGATCGCTCCCGACCACGGGGTTATCTGGAGGAGGGATCCAGGCCGGATCCTCTCGGCCTATGCGGATTGGGCCGCTCAGAAGACAAGGGAGAAGGTCCTCGTGGTTTTTGATTCCATGTGGCACAGCACGGAGAAAATGGCGGAATCCGTGGGCCAGGGTGTGCTGGAAAAGGGGGTCTCGGTCCAGGTCATGGATCTGCACGGCTGGCATCGCAGCGACGTCGTGACGGAACTGCTGGATGCCCGCGGCCTGGTGCTGGGTTCCCCGACCCTGAACAACGGGATGCTTCCCCGGATGGCAGACATGATCTGCTACGCGAGGGGCCTGCGGTTCACGAATCGATTGGGGGCAGCGTTCGGATCCTACGGCTGGGGAGGAGAGGCGGTTAAGCTCCTGAACGAGGCGCTGGATGAAATGAAGGTGCGGAGGGTCAGTGAAGGCCTTCGGGTTCAGTATGTTCCCACCGGCGAGGATCTCGACCGCTGCAGGGAGCTTGGGCATACCGTGGCGGCGGCCGTTCTCGCCGATTCCCGTTGACGATCCCGAAAGATAACGGGTTTTCCCTGGCCGGGACGGCCTGCCTTCGGGATGAACTGGAGAGGCTTTACCGGGAATACAACCGCCCGGAGTGGATATCCCCGGATCCTTTGGAGTGCGTGATTCGATTCAGGAATCCCCAGGACCGGGAGATTGCCGCGCTGGTGGCTTCCAGCCTCGCCTACGGGCGAGTCCGCCAGATCCTGAAGAGCGTGCGAAAAGTCCTTGATCGGCTCGGGGAAAGCCCGCGGTCGGCCCTGGAAAACACATCCCGCCCGCAGCTTGAGCGGGATTTTTCTTCTTTCAGGCACCGTTTCACGGCGGGAGAGGACCTGGTCGACCTCCTCTGGGGAGCCCGGAAGCTCTGCCTTCGTCACGGAGGGCTTGAGTCCGCTTTTCTTTCCTGCAGTGCGCCGGGGGAAACCTACCTGCACGAGTTGGAGTCCTTCATCCGGAGCCTCGAGGAAGAAGGGGGGGCAAAAAGGAAAAACAGCCTTCTCTGCCGGCCTTCCTTGGGAAGCGCCTGCAAGCGACATTGGCTCTTCCTGAAATGGATGGTCCGGTCCGATGCGGTGGATCCCGGGGGATGGAACCGATGCGACCCCGCCCGCCTGGTGATCCCCCTGGATACCCATATGCACCGCATCGGCAGGGCTCTCGCCTTCACCCGGCGAAATGCGGCAGACCTCAAATCCGCGATGGAGATCACGCGAAGCTTCCGGGTGATCGCTCCCCGGGACCCGGCACGCTATGATTTCGTCCTGACCCGGTTTGGCATCCGGGAGGACCTTTCGTGGAAGGACTTGCTACGGGGATGCAAGGCGGCCGCGGGCCGTGTCGACCCGCCGGAGGACTGCCATCCCGGCCAGGAAGAAGAGGGAGAGGGCCAGGGCCCCGTAGCGGGGAGACCCCGTAAGCTGCAGGATCGCTGTGAAAAGGGCAGGGCCCGCGATTCCCGAGAACTTGCTTGACAGGTCGTAGAACGCGTAGAATTCTGCACTCCGCTCCATTGGGATCATGGAACCGAAAAGGCTCCGGCTGAGTGCCTGGGTCCCTCCCTGGACCGTCCCGATCCCCATGGCGAGCACCCAGAATTGCCAGGGTTTGGTAAGAAAGAACGCCCAGACCGAAAGACAGACGTATCCTGCCAGGCCGATGAAGATCGCGGCTTTGGAGCCGATCCTGCCGGCCAGGCGCCCGAATGCCAGCGCGAAAGGAATGGCTACGAACTGGGTGGCCAGGAGGGCTCCCAGGAGGTGCTCCCTGCCGATTCCCAGTGCTGAGGCATAAAGGGCTCCCAGCTTGATGACCGTTCCGATTCCGTCGTTGTACAGCCAGAAGGCAACTAAAAACAAAAACGCGTCGGGGTACCGCCGGAGAGAGCGCAGCGTGGAGAAGGGACGCCCCAGCAGGGTTCCTCCGTGTGCTGCGGCGGGATCAGGCGGGGGCTCCGGAACGAGTACCAGGATCGGCACCGAAAAAAGAGCCCACCATGCCGCGACCGTTAAAAAGCTCAGCCGCATTCCCGTTTCAGCCGGCATCCGCGCGATCATTGCCACGTTGACGGCCAGGAGGATCCCTCCTCCCAGGTAGCCGACCGCGTACCCCCGGCTCGAGGCCCCGTCCAGTTCAGAAGGGCCCGCGAGATGGGGCAGAAGCGAGTCATAGAAAACGGAAGAGAGAGAAAATCCCACGGTCCCCAAAACCAGAAGGCATAAGGCGAGGCTCCACTGCCCCTTTCCCACCCAGGCCAATCCGGCTGAGGCCGCAACGCCCAGGAGGGTGGTTACCGCCAGTCCCTGTTTTTTCCAGCCGCGGGCGTCCGCCACGGCTCCCGAAAAAGGCGCCGAGATCACGGAAAGAAGCAGGGCCGCGGCTGAAGCGCTGCTCCAGTAGGAGAGGGAGGAAGAAACAGGGAGGTTTGCGGCGGCCACTTCACGGTAATAGACGGGCAGGACTGCGGCCATGACCGTCGTTGCGAAAGCGGAATTCCCGGCATCGTAGAGAGCCCAGCTCCAGAGGCGCCGTTCTTTCGTCCCGAGATTCAACGGATTCCCCTCTTTCCTGGAGGATAGGCCGGAGCCTGTTCTCTGCCTGATTATGAAGGAAAGATCAATGGCGCACCATCAACAATTCTTGACAAAAAAATGGAATTAAGGTATTTCTATACCTATAATATCAGCTCTGGAGGAGGCAGCCGATGAGGAAAAGCGTACGGCCCGTTATTCGAATCGACGAGGAGAAATGCGATGGATGCGGTCTTTGTGCCGGGGCCTGCAAGGAAGGGGCGATCGCCATTGTGGGCGGCAAGGCCCGCCTCGTGAGTGAAAGTTTCTGCGACGGTCTGGGGGCCTGTCTCGGGGAATGTCCCAGGGGAGCCATTTTCATCGAAACAAGGGAAGCCGAGGAGTTCGATGAAAAAGCGGCCGTTCGGGCCCGGCAAGGGAATGCAAATCCCAGGCTGGAGGGTGGTGGGTGTCCTGGAACGATGGCAAGGAGTTTGAAAGAAATGATGAACCCTGATCTTCTGAAAAAGCCATCCGTGGAAAGCCCGGGTGAAAAGGGCAAAGCCCGCGAGTCCCAGCTCGCGAACTGGCCGGTTCAGCTCTCTCTGGTGCCGATCAATGCCCCCTACCTAGAGGGCGCCAGTCTCCTGCTGGCAGCCGACTGCACGCTTGCCGCCGTTTCGGACTTCCATGAGCGTTTCCTAGACGGCCGCCGGATCCTCCTGATGGGGTGTCCGAAACTGGACGATGCAAGGTTTTACGAGGACAAGATCCGTTCGATCATCATGCAGAACGGGATTCAATCGATCGAAGTGGTCACGATGGAAGTTCCCTGCTGCACCGGCCTCAACAGGATTGTCCAGTCGGCGGTCGAGGAGGCGAAAAGGCCGGTCGACCTCAGGCTGACAAAGGTAAAAATCCAGGGGGAAGCAATGGAGACCGAGAAGATACGCTACCGCTTTATCGATTAGAAAACGGTAGAAGAGAATACGGTAAAATAAGTAAACCGACAATAAGTCCACGAACGAAAGGGGAGAAAGCTGGATGTTCTGTTACCAGTGCGAGCAAACTGCGAAAGGGACGGGCTGCACGGCTTTCGGGGTCTGCGGCAAGGATCCTGAAACGGCTGCGCTCCAGGATCTTCTGATCTGGGCCGCCAAGGGCATAGCCCTGTATGGGGACAGGGCGCGGGAGCTTGGCGCCAGGGATCCGAAGGTGGATGTTTTCCTGCTGGAGGCCCTGTTTACGACCGTAACAAACGTCAATTTCGATCCCGCCAGGCTTGAAAGGCTCCTTCAAAAAGCCTGGGAGATGAAGGAACTCGCTAGGAAACTCTATGAAGAAGCCTGTGCGGGGCAGGGAAAAGTTCCCGAAAGACTGGACGGGCCGGCCGCCTGGTCCCCGGCGGCGGGTCTCGGAGCCCTTGTGAACCAGGGGGAGGCCGTTTCTCCGGAGCTCCAGATCGAAAAATGGGGCGAGGACCTGGGAGGCCTCCACTGGCTAGTCATCTACGGCCTGAAGGGGATGGCCGCCTACGCGGATCACGCAAAGATTCTCGGCCAAGAGGACGAGGAGGTCTACGCCTTTTTCCACAAGGCATTGAGGCGTCTTGCGGAAGAGTCGATGGGAGCAGATGAGCTTCTTGGGCTGGCCCTGGAGTGCGGAAAGGTCAACCTGAAGATCATGGGACTTCTGGACGCGGCGAACACCGGGGCCTATGGGCATCCCGTGCCGACGAAAGTCCGGGTGACTCCGGTGAAGGGGCATGCGATCCTCGTTTCGGGACATGACCTGCTGGACCTGGAGGAACTTCTCCGACAGACGGAAGGCAAGGGGATCAACGTGTACACCCATGGAGAAATGCTTCCTGCCCACGGATACCCCGAACTCAAAAAGTACCCGCATTTCGTTGGGAACTACGGCGGAGCCTGGCAGGATCAGAGGGAGGAGTTCGAGAAATTCCCCGGCGCGATCCTGATGACAACCAACTGCATCCAGAAGCCGAAGGAGAGCTACATGGGACGGATCTTCACCTCGGGCCTGGTGGCCTGGCCGGGTGTGACCCACATCCCCGACAGGAATTTCGCCCCGGTGATCGAAGCCGCGCTGGCGGCCCCAGGATTTGCCGAAGACGCGCCGGCGAAGGAAATCCTGGTGGGGTTCGGGCATAACGCGATCCTGGGCGCGGCCGGGAAAGTCATCGACCTCGTCAGGCAGGGCAAGATCCGGCATTTCTTCCTGATCGGCGGCTGTGACGGCGCCAAGTCGGGACGGAACTACTACACCGAGTTTGCCCAGAAAGCCCCTTTGGATACCGTCATCCTGACGCTGGCCTGCGGCAAGTACCGCTTCAACAAGCTGGAATTCGGGGAAATCGAGGGCATCCCCCGGCTGCTTGACTGCGGGCAATGCAACGATGCCTATTCTGCCATCCAGGTGGCTGTTGCCCTTGCGAATGCTTTCGAGACAGACGTGAACAGCCTGCCGCTTTCGATGATCCTTTCCTGGTACGAGCAGAAGGCGGTCTGCATCCTGCTGACGCTGCTGCATCTCGGCATCAGGAATATCCGCCTGGGACCCAGCCTGCCGGCGTTCGTCACGCCGCCGGTGTTCAAGATCCTGCATGAAAAGCTGAACATCATGCCGATCACGACGGCGGAAGAAGACTTGAAGGCGATCCTGGGGTAGGAGGTAAAAAAATGGGATGCGGTTGTGAATGCGGCCACTGCGGTGGACAGGCACCGAAGGAATCGGATTTTTCAGGGAAAGTCTTCTCGCCGGTCGAAGTGCTCGATTACCAGGAAGGAGGCATCGTAAGCCGGTCCATCCTGGACGGAGACGGGGGAAGCGTGACTCTTTTCACCTTCGATGCCGGGCAATCCCTGAGCGAGCACAAGGCCCCCTTTGATGCCCTGGTCGCAGCGTTGGAGGGAGAGGCGGAGTTCACGGTCGGAGGGGTGCGCCATCGGCTTTCTCCCGGCTTGATGCTGGTCATGCCAGCGAATGTCCCCCACTCGATGAAGGCGGAGAAGCGGTTCAGGATGATGCTGATCATGATCCGAAACCAGTAGAAAAAGCGGACGGGGAAAACGCGCAAAAAAGGCGAAAGAAGGGATGTGCTCCCTTGCCTTTCGCCTTTTTTTGCGCGTTTATTTGCCCCAGGTGTTGGTGAGGAGAACACCCGCAAGCGTTACGACTCCCCCCAGGATGGAAAGAACGGTAGGGACTTCGCCGATCCACAGCCAGGCGATGGCGATCGCGAGCACTGGCGAGAGATAGAGGGAGGTTGTGAGGCGGGAGGCGGGCATTCGCGAAAGGGCATAGGTCCAGGTGCTGTATGCGATCGCTCCGGGGAACACGCCGAGATAGACGACCGAAAGAGTGGCCCCCAGCGGGGCCCTGACGATCGCCGCGGGAAGTCCAGGAACAAAGACGAACATGAACAGTGTCCCGGCGGTCATCGCGTAAGCGGTGAAGGCGACCGGGTCGTACCGCTTGAGGAAGGGTTTCTGGAAAACGTTGTACAGGCTGCTGCCGAGGGAGGAGATCAGCACGAGGATGCAGCCGGGATTCAGGGCGATTCCTCCCCCTTCTCCAAGGGAGATCAGGGCGACTCCCGCGACACTGACCGCGATTCCCGCCCAGCCTGCGGGACGGAGCCGCTCTCCCAGGAGAAAGACCGCCAGGAATGCCGTCATGACAGGGGTAAAGGAAACGATCAAGCTTGCGGCTCCCGCAGAAACGCTTTTCTCCCCGTAGTTCAAAAAGACGTGATAGACGGTGAACCCCAAAAAACCGACCAGGAGGATGCGCGGAAGATCCTTGGGGTCCGGCAGGCCGAACCCACGGCTTCGGGCATACAGGCCCATGGCGATCGAACCGCAAAGAAAGCGAAGGAGGGCTAGCTCGCCGGGCGAATAGGCGGTAAGGCCGGCCTTGATGCCTGCAAAGGCCGAGGCCCACAGAAGCAGCGTGACCGCAACCGCGGCGGGAGTTTTCCAATCTTTCCGAAAAAGCATTCCTGGGCCTCCTTCAGGGAGATGGACCCTATTCTAACGCAACAAATTCGGCCGGCTTGCCAATCATCGCATTCAATCTTAAACTACTCGATAGAAAAACAAACTGGTAGTCTTTCATTCCGGTAGAGGAAGGAGTGTGAGACGTGCCGGAAAAAGCCATTCGAGCAACACCCTGGAGCGTCAACTTTGCGAAATCGCAGAAAGCGGCGGGATCGAAGGGGATTGGGAGGCTTACGTCACCCGGGTTAAGGCCCCGCGATTTGTCTGCCGCAAATGCGGCCGGGTCGCCGGCGAGGCCGGTTTGCTATGCGATCCGGAAAGGCTTTGAGGGAGATTCAAAAGGGAAAGGAGAATCGGCATGTCACAACCGCGACTGAGCAAAGTTCCGCACACCTTTGTCCTCCTGTTTTCGCTTGTCATTCTGGCGGTCATCGGAACGCACTTGCTCCCGGCTGGAGAGTTCGACCGTGTCAAGGACACCAAGACGAACAAGACGATCGTCGTGGCCGGGACCTACCACCGTGTTGACCCCAACCCCCTGGGCGTTTTTGATACCTTCATCGCCGTCCAGAAGGGAAGCATTGACGCTGCAGAAGTGATCTTCTTCGTCTTTTTCGTCTACGCTTCCTTCTACATTGTTCTCCAGACCGGGGCGCTCCACTCCTTCATCGGGTGGCTCCTGAGGGTCTTGAAGGGGAAGGAAGTGATCCTGATCCCGACCTTCATGTACCTTTTCGCTCTTGGGGGTTCCATCTTCGGGATGTTCGAGGAAACTTTCGGTTTCATCCCGCTCTTCGTGGGGCTGGCCATCGCCATGGGATACGACGCAATTGTCGGCATGAGCATGGTATCTTTCGGTGTTGCCATGGGGTTTGCCGCGGCCTTCATGAACCCGTTCACGGTTGGCCTGGCACAAAAATTCGCGGAGTTGCCTCTTTTTTCCGGCATGACGCTTCGAATCGTGAGCTGGTTTGTCTTCGTTTCGATGGCGGTTTGGTGGACCCTTCGCTACGCCGCGAAGATCAAGGCCGACCCGACCAAGAGCATCATGTACGGCGTCGACATGGGCAAGCTTGCCCTTGACCACAACGAACTGGTGACGAAGCACTTCCACGCGCGCGACAAGCTGATCCTGGGGTGGGTGGTCGGTACGGTCGCGCTGTTGATCTGGGGGGTCATCAAGAAAGGCTGGTATTTCGACGAATTGGCGGGTCTTTTCGTGATCATGGGGGTCGTGGCCGGCTTCCTTGCCGGGTGGGGACCCAGCAAGATCGCCATGACTTTCGTCGAGGGATGCAAGGACATCGTCTTCGGAGCCCTGGTCATCGGGCTGGGGCGAGCCATCCTGGTGGTCATGCGGGAAGGAAAGATCATCGATACGGTGGTCTACGGCATGTCCCTGCCCCTTTCCGCTTTCCCGAGATGGGTCGCCGCCGAAGGGATGCTTTTCGTCCAGACGCTGATCAATTTCTTCATCCCATCGGGTTCCGGGCAGGCTTCCACGACGATGCCGATCATGGCCCCGCTTTCGGACCTCCTCGGGATCTCCCGGCAGACGGCGGTCCTGGCCTTCCAGTATGGCGACGGCTTCTCGAACATTTTGTGGCCGACGACCCTGCTTCCCGTCATCTGCGGGATCGCGAAAGTCCCGATCGAACGGTGGTGGCGCTATTTCGTTCCGTTCTTTGGGTTGATCTTCGTCGTGCAGATGATCTTCATCGCCGTTGCGGTCATGATCGGCTGGCAATAGGGAAAAAAGCTGCAGGGCCTGAAAAAGCAAGAAAGAAACGCGGCCAGGGGGGAGAGATTCCCCCCGCCGCCTTTTTCGAAGGGAGGGGGTAATCGTGGAGCTTGACCTGCTCATCCGGAACGGGATCCTCCTGGACCCAGTCAATCGAAGCGAAAAACGGCTGAACCTGGGAGTCATGAAGGACGCCATCGCTTACATCGGCGAAGAGGCCCCTGCGGCAAAACGCTTGATCGATGCCGAGGGGCTCATGGTGTCACCCGGATTCGTGGATACCCATATGCACGACGAGGAACTGGAGGATCCCGGAACCATCCAGCAGGCACTGTTGAGGCAGGGCGTGACGACCGCCTTGGCGGGGAACTGCGGATCGGGTCCTAGACTGGAACGCGTCATGGAAAAGCGGAGTTCCCCGTGGCTAAACCTCGGCTACCTCACGGGACACCGGGCCCTTCGGGAAGACGCCGGAATCTGGGATGTCTACAGGGCGGCCACGGAAGCCGAGATCGAAAGGATGGGGGAACAGCTGAAAAAAGAACTTTCCCTGGGCTCCTTCGGGCTTTCGTTCGGCCTGGAGTACGCTCCCAACACCAGCCCGCGGGAGATCGAGGCCCTATGCCGAATCCTGGCGGACTACCCCAATCGGTTCGTTTCCATCCACATCCGGCACGACGGCCCGGAGTGCCTGGAATCGGTGGAAGAAGCGATCGGGCTGGCCGAACGGTTCAGGATCCGCGTGCAGGTGTCCCACCTGGGGAGCATGACGGCCTTCGGATTTACCGAACGCTCGATCCGGCTGATCGAGGAGGCCAGGGCGCGGGGAACCGACGTCACGTTCGACTGCTACCCCTACGCGGCTTTCTGTACCTTCATCGGATCCACGGTGTTTGATCCGGGCTTCGAGGAAAGATGGGGAAAGGGCCTGGAAAGCCTGGAAGCGGCAAGCGGGAAGTACCGGGGGAAGCGGCTGACGCCCGAAATCTATGAAGATATGCGACAGAACGATCCAAAGGCCCTCATCATTGCCCACGTCATGAACGAGTGGGAGATCCGGGCCTGCCTGAGACATCCCCTCTGCGCCGTCGCTTCAGACGGAGTCCTGCACAACGGCGAGGGTCATCCGAGGGCCGCCGGGGCATTCCCGAGAGCCCTGCGCTGGCTCAGGGAAGAAGGGCTTTCCTGGCCCGAAGCGGTCCGCCATGCGACGGCCCTCCCCGCCGAGATGTCCTGGCTGCCCGTTGGGAGGATGGAAGTGGGTGCGCCTGCCGACCTGGTGCTCTTTTCCCCGGAAGGGTTGCGCGACCGCGCGACGTTCGAAGACCAGCTGGCACCGCCGGAGGGAATCGCCGCCGTCCTGGTCAACGGTCAAATCGCGGTTGAGGACGGGGTCCTTTCGCCTGAACCGCGTGGGCGGCTTCTGTTGAGGGAACCGTAAGGTTCCCGAAGGAGGGAAATGTCGTGAAGGATTATGCGAGACTCTTGAAGAGAGTGAACGAGGAAATCGACCGTTTCGCGCCGGACGCGATCGCCCTGAGCGACGATCTTGCCGCAAACCCGGAGATTTCCGAGCAGGAATTCGAAAGCAGCCGCAAGCATGCGAGATTCCTCGAGCGAGCTGGTTTCGAAGTTGAGATCCCCTTCTACGGAATCTCCACGGCCTACAGGGGCCGGATCAGCAGGGGGGGCAACGGCAGGGTTGCCCTCCTGGCGGAATACGATGCCCTGCCTGAGATTGGCCACGCCTGCGGCCACAATGTCCACGGGGCGATGAGCCTGCTTGCGGGAGCCGGCCTTGCCGCCGTGATGGACGAACTGGCAGGCGACCTCTGGGTGACGGGGACACCGGCGGAGGAGACGAACGGGGCCAAGATCACCATGGCCGCCGGGGGTCTTTTCGACGAGGTGGACCTGGCTTTGATGATCCATTCAGGAGGAAGGGACACCTATGTCCGCTACCGGGCTCTCGCCATGGACGCCCTGGAGTTCCGCTTCCGGGGACGGGCGGCTCATGCCGCAGGCGCCCCCTGGGAAGGGAGGAATGCCCTGAATGGAGCCACGCTCTTTTTCCACGCCATCGACATGCTGCGGCAGCATGTCCGTCCCGAAATCCGGATGCACGGGATCATCAACCAGGGAGGGGCGGCGCCGAACATCGTCCCGGAAACGGCGGTCGCCCGTTTCTATTTCCGCTCCCCCTACCGGTCGCAGCTGGACCGTTTGCTCTCGCGGGTGACGCGGGCAGCACAAGGAGCCGCCATGGCGACCGAGACCGAGGTCGAATGGATGAATTTCGAGCTGTCCTTCGACGAAGTCCAGCCGAACGAGACGGCTGAAACCCTGATGGAGGAAGTCTTTTCAGAGTTCGAGGTTCCCTTCGGTCCCTGCCCCGGGGCCCAGGGATCCTCCGACGTGGGAAACGTCAGCAAACGATGCCCGGCACTTCAGCCGACCCTGTCCATCACGAAGAACCCTTATGCTTGGCACACCCGGGAATTCGCGGCGGCCACCGTCCAGCCGGAAGCCCACGAAGCGCTTGTTAAGGGGGCCAGGCTCCTCGCAGCCGCAGCCTTGAAGACGTTTCTCGACCCGGGGCTGCGCAGGCGGATGCGGGAAGATTTTCTAAGGGAGAAGGACAAAGTCGTTCTCTGAGACAAGCCGCGGAAGAAGGGGGAATCGCTCTTGGACCTGCTGGAAAGACTGAAGAAAACCTTTGATCCTGAAGAGGTCCTCTCCCTCGCGGGGGACCTGGTTCGCATCCCCAGCCACTCCCAGGCTCCGGGGAGAGAAACCGCGGTCGCTCGATGGCTGGCCGGATGGCTCGAGAAGAACGGAATTGACGTGATGCTGCGGCCCGTGGTGGAGGAGCGGCCCAACGTGATCGCCACCCTGAAAGGGAAGGGGGGCGGCCGGGTGCTGATGCTGAACGGGCACCTGGATACCGTTCCGCCGTACTCGATGACGATCGATCCCTTTTCTGGAGAGCTGAAGGACGGGCAGGTCTGGGGCCGGGGCAGCGCTGACATGAAGGGGGCCTGTGCGGCCATGGCCATGACCCTTGTGGCCCTGAAGCGAAGCGGGATCCGGCTGGCCGGGGATCTCTTTTTCACGGGCGTCATCAACGAGGAACTGAAAAGCGAGGGCAGCGAAGACATCGTCCTGAACGGGCCGAAAGCGGATGCGGTGATCGTCGGTGAGCCGTCTGAATTGAACCTCAGCATCGCTCATCGAGGGCTCGAGTGGATCGAGATTGAAGTGATCGGCCGCGCGGCCCACGGGGGACGCCCGCACCTGGGAATCAACGCCATCTCGAAGATGGCGGCCTTCATCCGGAAACTGGAAACGGAGCTGCCTCCCCGCCTGAACACCCGGGCCCATCCCCTCATGGGGCCCCCGATTTTCAATCTCGGGGTCATTCACGGTGGAATGCAGCCCAGCAGCGTTGCGGACCGATGCATCTTGCAGGTGGATCGCCGCCTGGTTCCAGGCGAAACGTGGCAGTCCGTGTTCGCGGAACTGGAAGAGATCATCGGGCTCTGCAGGGCGGAAGACCCCGACTTCAACGCCCGCTTGAGGAGAATCCCGGATAACATGGCGACGATGGACCATCTCCCGATGGAATTCCCGCTGGATCATCCTCTTCTCGGGATCCTTGAGGAAACGGTGGAGGAGGTGACCGGGAGGAAGCCGCAGCGGACCTGCTGCACGGGCTGGACGGATGCCGCGCTTTTCGCCAACCAGGGAAAGACCCCGGCGCTGGTGCTCGGTCCTGGAACCATCGCGGTGGCTCACGGGGCACAAGAGCATTGTCCGGCCGACCAGATCGTCCAGGCCGTCCTGGTTTACGGCCTGGCGGCGGTAAGGTTCTGCGGAAAAGCCGACTGAAAGACGGTTACGGCAAATACGAGGGGAATCTCCGCCGGAGGTTCCCCTTGCTTTTTCCGCCTGTTTCCTTCAGGATGAAGCTGAAACAGAAACCAGGAAAGGGGTCCGCGAAAATCGAATGAGCCTGCTTCCCTACTGGGACCAGAACGTCGATCTCGACGTCGTCAACTGGCTTCCCTACTGCCTTGATTACAATCCCGTTTCCGTGAACGGGATGCACAGCGAAACGCTCAGATCCATTGCAGCCCTATCGCTGGAGATGGACAGCGAATTCCTTTACCTGCGCAGCATGCGGAGCGGATGCGTGGGAACGCTTTTCAGGGAAAACCTCATCGACCCGGGCCGGGACCACCGGCTGAACCTGGGGTTCTCCATGGTCTTCGGCTACTCCCGTCTCATGGAGGCGCTGCTTCATCTCGTCTCCAGGGCGAGTCTTGAGGTAAAGGCGGGAGTGACGCTCTGCGGGGTCTGGGACAGGGACATCCTTCTCGACGAAAGCAAGGTCATCGCCCTGGTGAGCGATAATCCCCTTTTTGACGAGGAAAAGTTCCTTGAAGCCCTTGCGGAGGTGATGGCCAAGGCCGGCGGCCGGAAAGGGCAGGCTTCCTTTTACGCCGAACGGTTCGGTTACCGCCGGTTTTCGATCCCCTACGAAACGGATGACGTGCAGCAGCTCGCCATTTCCCAGCTGCTGCATGATTTCGAATTCGAGGAAACACGGACGATTGTGGGGCCTAGACCGGAGATCCCCCTTTCCGGGGCCGGTTTCCCCGCGGGACTCTAGGATGAACGGCTCTATCCGCCCGGATTGGGACAGCTATTTCATGGCGATTGCCTCGGTGGTGGCCACCAGGAGCACCTGCCTGCGCCGGAAGGTCGGGGCGGTAATTGTCCGCGACCGCCAGATCATCAGCACGGGGTACAACGGGGCCCCCAAGGGGGTTTTGCACTGTGCGGAAGTGGGATGCCTCAGGGAAAGGCTGGGGATTCCATCGGGAGAACGTCACGAGATCTGCCGGGGAGCGCATGCGGAAATCAACGCCATCGTCCAGGCTGCCGCGACGGGATCCGCAACCGCGGGTGCGGACCTTTACTGCACTCACGAACCCTGCTCCTTCTGCACGAAGGCGATGATCAACGCCGGAATCCGCCGTGTCCTTTTCGTTTTCCCCTACCCGGATCCCCTCGCCCGCCAACTGCGGGAGGAGGCCGGGCTGGAATCCGTCAACTTGCCGGAATCGACCCTGCTTGTGAAAGTCTAGAAACGGAAGGTGGAGGGATGATCGATGAAAGCCGACAGGAACAAGGCATGGGAACTTCTGCTGGAGCACAACAGGGAAGACATGCACCTCAAGCACGCGCTGGCGGTCGAGGCCGCCATGAGGCACTTTGCTACGCTGGCAGGCGAAGACCCGGATCTTTGGGGACTCGTCGGTCTTTTGCATGACATCGATTGGGAGGAGGCCCCGGAAGAGCACGCGAAAAAAGGCCCGGAATGGCTCAGGCAGGCCGGTTACGACGAGGCTTTTTGCCGCGCCGTTTCGTCCCACGCCTGGGAGTACACGGGGACCCGCCCGGAATCCCTAATGGAAAAAACTCTTTACGCCGTCGACGAACTGACGGGCCTTCTGACCGCGGCGGCCCTCGTCAGGCCGAGCCGGTCTTTGGCGGACCTCGAGGTCCGGTCGGTGATGAAGAAATGGAAGGACAAGGCCTTCGCCCGGGGAGTGAACCGGGAGGTCATCCAGCGCGGGGCCGAACTTCTCGAAAAACCGCTGGAATGGCTGATTCAGGAAACGCTCGAGGCTCTTCGGCCGATCGAGAGGGAGCTTGGTCTCGGATCCTGAGGGACTGCGCCCCTTTTCGGCCTAAAGGGGTTCCTGGTCGATGAGGGTCCAGGTGACCCCGTTTCCGCTGATTCGGAAGCGGAAAAGCAGGTATCCGGCAATGTGGCCGTCTTCCACGTAGGCCAGGGCCCAGGCCGGAGCGAAAAACCAGATGGAATCGGGTCCGGGTATGGCCATCGTGCCTCCCAGGACCCCTTTCCAGGGAATCAGGTCCTGCCGGGCGAGAAGGCTTGAGCGAAGAAGGGCCTCAGGCTCGGCGGTTTTCAGGGCTTTCCCGATCTCTTCCCATTCCGGTTCGGGAATTCTCGAGGAATCAAGCAATTGCTTCAGTTCATCCACCTGGCGCATCAATTCCGCAGCCCGTTCCGATGCGATCTTCGCCTGGCGCTGGAAATACAGCGCCGTTCCCGCCGAGGCAGCCAGCAGGAGCACCAGGACAAGAACCCCGAACCGCTTCATGGTGATTCCCCCTTCCCGAACTTGTTCACCTCGTTGCTTCTTCTCACGAAAAGTTTATCATGGAACGGGAATCGAGACGGAGTCCAGGACGTCTCATGCCGCATTTTCCTTAGAAGGAGAGGATGGACGTGTTCCTTGTGGGGCATGCAACCGATCGGACGGGCGGGACAGGAGTGACGGTTGTCCTTTTCCCGAAGGGGGCTGTCGCAGGGTGTGATGTCCGGGGTGGAGCCCCGGGGACGCGCGAAACGGACCTGCTGGATACGGCCTGTTTCATGGAGGAAGTCCATGCCATCGTCCTGACCGGAGGAAGCGCCTTCGGACTCGCCGCCGCAGATGGAGTCATGGGATACTGCGAGAAGCACGGCTGGGGCTTCGACACCGGCTGGGGGGTGGTCCCGATTGTGCCGGCGGCCTGCCTGTTTGACCTTGCCGTGGGGGATTCGAGAGCCCGGCCCGGTCCAGCCATGGGAATGAAGGCCTGCGAAGCGGCCGGCCCTCTGGAAGAGTCTCCGATGGGAAACGTCGGGGCAGGAACCGGGGCCAGCATCGGAAAGTACAGCGACCCGAAACGGGCGATGAAATCCGGGCTCGGCTGGTCCAGCATCGAATGGGGCCATGTCAGGGTATCCGCCGTGATGGCCGTGAACGCATTCGGAGCGGCAAAGGACGAAAGCGGCGGGCTGCTCGCCGGCGCGAGGAACGCGGAAGGAACCCTGCTTTCGCCTGCCGAGGCCCTGATGGAAGGGGAACCTCCCGTTTCCTGGGGGAGGAACACCACTCTGGGTGTGGTCGTGACAAACGCGGCCCTCACGAAAGCCCAGTGCCGAAGGGTTGCGATGGAGGGACAGGACGGCTATGCCGACGCCCTTTTTCCGGTCCATACCCGGTTCGACGGTGACACCCTGTTCTGCGTCTCGGCGGGTCAGGAGCCCGCTGATCCCCTCAGGGTGGGTTTTCTGGCCAGGATGGCGGTCGCCGGCGCAATCCGGTCGGCGGTCCGTTCTGCCTCTTCCGCCTACGGCCTGGCAGGCCTGGCAGGACCTCCGCTTCCGTAAAGGTGCGGATGCAATCCCTGCCCAGTCCGCTAAACTGGGGAAGAAACGCCGAACTCGACCGGGAAAGGAAGTGCGGGCAGATGGCAATCCGGGTTTTTATCGCGGATGATCACCCGATGACACGGGCTGGACTGGTGGCCGCCCTTCAGAGAGAGCCGGATTTCGAAATCGTGGGCGAAGCCTCCGATGGAAACGATGCGTGGCGAATCATCGGGGAGACGGTTCCTGACGTGGCACTCATCGATATCCGGATGCCCGGGGAAGACGGCGTGGGGCTCGCGAGGCGGATCAAGGAATCCGGGCTTCCCGTCTGTACGCTGATGCTGACCTCCTACGATGCTCAGCAGTACGTCATGGCGTCCCTGAGGGCAGGGGCGAAAGGGTACCTGCTGAAGACCGCCTCCCCGGAAGAGCTGGCAAGGGCCATTAAGACGGTGGCAAAGGGCGGGATCTACCTGGATTCCGAGGTCAGCCGGGTCGTCGGGGAGCAGGAGATCGTTCCCGAAAGCCTTTCGAACCGGGAGCGGGAAGTCCTGATCCTGACGTCAAAAGGCCTTTCCAGCAAGGAAACGGCAGCAAGGCTCTTCATCAGCGAGCGGACGGTCCAGACACACCTGGCATCCGTCTACGACAAGCTCGGAGCGAGAAACAAGACGGAAGCCATGCTGCTGGCCCTCAAGTACGGCGTCATGACCCTGGAGGAACTTCTCGAATGAAGCGGCGCCTGCTGACCGTCCTGGCCCTCGCCATTCTGCTGCCTTCCGTTTCGGTTCTGCTGGCGGCAGGGGTGGGGATCTACCAGCACCGCCAGGCCATCCGGGCGGTGGCCCGAACCTATGTCCAGGACCTCGCCGAGAGCACAGCCTCAAGGGTTGAGATGGGCTGGGGGCTGACCGAAAGCCTCTTCACCGCCAAGCCCCCCTCCCGTTTCTGGGGGAACCGCTTCTTTTCCCAGGAAGTGGGAATCCCCGGTTGGATCGCGGTGCTGGATGCCCAGGGACGGGTTGTCATGTCCACCCCGGGGGCGCAGATCCTTTCCGAGCTCTGGCGCCCGCAGATGCCGATCGGAGAGGCCGTGGAGACCAAAAACAGGGCCGGGGAAGCCTTCACGGTGGCAGCCTATCCGGCCGGGGACACGGGGCTTTTCGTCATGGCCGCGGTTTCCTGGAAAGAACTTCTCGGCCCCATGCTCCGTTTCGGCCTGCTTCTGCTTTTGCTTGTTGGACTCGTTGGAATGGCAGGGCTCGTAGGCGTATACCTTCTCTGGAAGACGGTGATTTCGCCCCTCAAATCCCTGGAGGCCGAGGTTTCTTCCCTGGAGTGGGGGAAGGATCTGCCCCGGCCGAGGGACGAGGCCGCCGTGAGGGAGATTGGCAGGCTCAGGGAGGAATTCTTTCACCTCGCCCAGACTGCGATCGACCGCTCGGTCCTTTGGAAACGGTATGCCCTCGACCTCGTGCGGGTCCAGGAGGAGGAGCGTGCCCGACTGGCCCGGGACCTGCATGACGGTCCGTTGCAGGACGTCACCGCGATGATCCAGAGGGCTCGCCTTTTCGCGTCTTCCGAGGCGGCAGGACCGGAGAGATCCGTCCATCTTGGCTTGCTGGAAGAATCCGCCCAGGCCGCGGTTCGGGAGATCCGGGCCCTTTGCGACGAGCTGTCGCCTCCCTGGCTGGAGCTTGGGCTCGCCGGGGCCCTGACGGAGCTTGCCGAAAGGCTTTCCAGGCACCTGGGGCTCCGGATTTTTGTCGAGGCGGATTCCGGGATCGGAGACGGGCTTTCCAAGGAGAAGGTTCTTGCCCTTTTCCGAGTCGCCCAGGAAGCCATCCACAACTCCTTCAGGCATGGCGGGGCGGCAGAAGTCTTCGTCCGGCTTTTCCGCGAGGGGGAGACCCTCGTCCTGGAGCTGGAGGACCGCGGGAGCGGGTTCGACCTTCCCGAGGATCTGACACGGCTCAGGCTTCAGGGCCATCGCGGGCTGGCGAACATGGAAGAACGGATGGCGCTGGTGGGGGGAGAGCTGGTTGTCGAATCCAGGCTTGGGCAGGGAACCCGGGTAACGGCCCGGGTTCCCATCTAGTGAGGCGGAAATCGACGGAATCAGGAAAGGAGTGACCCTTCGGGGAACGATGAGACTAAAAATACTGGGAGCTGCAGGGGAGGTTACGGGTTCGAATTACCTGCTGGAGGCCGGCGGGAGAAGGATCCTCGTGGACTGCGGCCTGTTCCAGGGACGGGATGAGGAGCGCAGGAACCGGGATCCGTTCCCCTTTGTCCCTTCGGGGATCGACGCGGTTCTTCTAACTCATGCCCACATGGACCACTCGGGACGGATTCCGCTTCTCGCCAAACAGGGGTTCAAGGGGAAAATCCTTGCCACCCTGCCCACGACGGAACTTTGCGAGGTCCTCTGGCAGGATTCCGCAAAACTCATGAAGGAAGAAGCCGAGTGGAAGACCAAAAAGAACTTGCGGAAGGGACTCGAAAAGGTAGAGCCGCTCTATTCCCAGAAGGATGCCGAGGGGGCGCTGGCCCTTCTGTCGGCGGTTAGCTACGACGACATCTTTGAACCCGCACCCGGCTTCAGGGTGCGGTTCCGCGATGCGGGACACATACTGGGAAGCGCGATCCTGGAGGTCTGGATCAAGGAAGGGGACCAAGAGGCAAAGGTGGTTTTTTCTGGAGATCTGGGACCGCAGCAGACCGTGATGGAAAGGAACCCCGCCTTTATCGAGGACGCCGACGTTGTGGTCATCGAGTCAACCTACGGCAACCGTCTTCACAAATCCAACCTGGAAACCCGTGCCGAATTCCGGGGAGTCATGAACGCGGCGCTGAAGGAGCATTCGAAAGTCCTGATCCCGACGTTTGCCGTTGACCGGGCCCAAAGGATCCTTTACGAGCTGGCCCTAATGCAGCAGGAAGGTCTTTTCCGCGACGGCATCCCGATTTACTTCGATTCCCCGATGGGCGTCAAGGCGACGGAAATCTACAAGGACCACCTGTCCCTGATGTCCGCGGAGATCCAGGAGCAGCTCCGGAAAGACCAGGATCCCTATTCTCCCATGGGCCTCCGGTACGTGGAGAGCGTGGAGGACAGCCAGGCCATCAATTCGGTTGAAAGCGCCATCGTGCTGGCCGGAAGCGGGATGTGCAACGGCGGCAGGATTGTCCATCACCTGAAACACAATTTGTGGAAAAGGAACACCCACGTCATTTTCGTCGGCTACCAGGCGCAGGGGACACTAGGGAGGCGCCTTGTCGAGGGAGAAAAGACGGTTCGGGTTGCGGGCGAGGAAGTCGAGGTGAAGGCATCGCTTCACACCATCAACGGCTTCTCGGCCCACGCGGACCGGGATGACTTGCTGGCCTGGGCGTCGAACTTCCGCAACGGTCCGTTGTTCGTGGTCACCCATGGGGAGCCGCTCTCCGCGGAATCCCTCGCGGAAGCGCTCAAGGCCCAGGGGCAGCGCGCGGAAGTTCCCGCAGTCGGGCAGGAGATCGAGATCCGTCCGTCCGCCCCGGGAGTCCGCGCGGAAACGCTGGCGATTCCCTGCAAAGCGCCGGAAGCTCCCTGCCTGGAAGCCGTGAAAGTCCTGGGCGAGATCTCCTCGATCCTTTCGGCCCTGAAGGAAAAAGCACCGGAGATGGAGGACCCGGCGGAAGTCCTGCCCCTGCTGATTTCAACCCGGACGCTTCTGGAGACGGCGAGGGACCGGGCACGCAGGTCCGGATGACGTCCCGGCGCTTTGAACAAAACTGGGCTCGCCTGGAGGTGGCAAGAAAATGAGAAAAAAGACCTTTATTTACTGGGGAGCGATCTTTCTGACGGTCCTGCTGGTGGGGACCGGAGCCGCACTTCTGGGCAGAAGCCGCGGCCCCAGGATGGTTTCCTGCCTTCCCAAGCCTCCTGCCGGGGTTGCCTACGTTCTTGTGGAAACAATCGCAGATCCCGTCGGCTCGGGGGGATCCGAAGGCCCCTTCGGCCTCGTCCGCACGCTCCCGGATGAAGCGGCCTGGAAAGACCTCATGGAAATAGGAGCCCGAGTTTCCTCCGGGTTTCTCCTGGCTTTCGGAGAAAACGGGCAGAACCACTGGGGAGTTCTCGCCCCCGGCCGAGAAACGGTCCAATTCTTCCTCAATGGGAGGCTGCCGCCGGATTGGGCGGAGTTTTTCGAGGGAAGCCGAACCGAGGAGGGGCCGGCAAAGGGAAACGGAACCTGGAAGCTTGTCCACACGCAGGGAGGCGAGCTTTTTCTCAGGGTGGAGGGTCCCTTCCTGCTTTTGGCGGACAGCCCGGAAGAACTGGACCGGATGCAGTCTGCGAAAAACAGGCGTCTTGAAGCCGTGACCGCGGCCTGGCGGGTTCAGCCAGGGTGGAAAGGGCATCTGCGGATAACCGACGCGGGGCGGCCAGGACTCCTTCCTTTTGGAATCATGGCCGAGAAAGAGGAGGAAGGTTCCTCGGTCAGGCCCTTCACGATGGAGGCGGCCTGGCGGGGGATCCCTCCTTTCGGAGGCGAAGGGGCCTGGGTCTGGGAGGGAGCCGAGCGGATGCTAGCCGCGGGGAATGGCGACCTATCGATTCCCCTCCGTTGGGACATGAATCTCACTTTCCCGCAACCGATGGCGCTGGCGGTGGGGTTCGCGGGCCTTGATCCTTCCCTGACGGAGAAAGCCCAGTCGGACGATACCGCCGACTTGGACGGGAGGGGCAGTTTTTTGAGGACCTGGACCGGTCTTCCGGAGGCAAAGGTCCGCCGTTTCCTCAGGGGTCCCGTGGTCTTTTCTGTTGGAGGCGTCGCACGGGCGATGGGGTTTGTGACCCCGGGCTTCCTTGTCGAGTTCCCGGGGCGAAAGGAAGAGGGGCTTGATTTCGTCCGGTCCCTGCTCGGAGAGCGATGGGGACTATCCGGACTGCTGGGGCGGGAGGTCATGGGGTTCGAGGTGGGAGGCGCGGTGCCGCTGCCGTTCACCGTCATGGCTGCTGCCAGCAGGGAGACGGCGGTGCTGGGATACCTGGACCCGCATTCGCTTCAATCCCCCCGGTCGATCCAGGATCTTTCCCCCGAATTCAAAGAGCCTTCGGTCTTCTGGGCCTGGGTGGACGGGGAGGCCCTTTCCAGGGAACTGCAAACCCTCGCTCCGGGAAGCCCGCTTTACCGGCTGATGGGATTGGGGGAAAAGGCAGAAAACCTTGAACTCCTAGTGGAGCTGGCCGGAAGCCTCGGAAGGCTTGCGGCCGTGATGCCCCGGGCGAATTCGGGGCATGTTCGGTGGAGCGGGGTTGAACCGCCGAAAGGGCGGCCGTAGAATGGGTTCCAAGTCAACTGCCGGGAGGATTGCCGATCAATGAGAAAGAATGCGTTTTCCGTCCTCATGGAACGGGGTATCGTCGAGTACTGTTCGTCGCCGGAGGGGCTGAAAGACCTTTTCGATGAGGGCATGGTCACGGCCTACGTCGGGTTTGACCCGACGGCCTCAAGCCTTCACGTGGGGCACCTGATTCCGATCATGGGATTGGCCTGGCTGCAGCGCCTCGGGCACCGTCCCATCGCCATCCTGGGGGTCGGCACCGGCCTGATCGGGGACCCCTCTGGAAAGAGCAAGGAAAGGAATCTCCTGACCCTGGAGCAGGTTGAAAAGAACAAGCTTGCGATCAAGGATCAGCTGGCGCATTTCCTTGACTTTCAGGCCGGGGAGAACTCCGCTTTGATGATCAGCAACTACGACTGGCTGGGAGAGCTCAAGCTCCTGGATTTTTTACGGGATACGGGAAAGCATTTCTCGGTCAACACGATGATCGCCAGGGAATACGTGAAATCGCGCCTGGAAGATCCCGATAAATCCATTTCCTTTACCGAGTTCACGTACATGCTCCTTCAGGCCTACGATTTCTACTACCTTTGCGAGCACCACAACTGCCTCCTCCAGATGGGAGGAAACGACCAGCAAGGCAACATCCTGGCGGGAGTAGAACTGATCCGGAAGAAGACGGGGAAGCAGGCCTTCTGCCTGACCTACCCGCTGCTATTGACCTCTTCCGGGACCAAGTTCGGGAAAACGGAGGAAGGGGCAGTCTGGCTTTCACCTGAGCTCACTTCACCCTACCGCTTCTACCAGTTCTGGATCAACTCCGAGGATGCCATGGTGGGACGGCTTTTGAAACTTTTCACGTTTCTGCCGAACGAGGAAATCGATTCCCTGGTCCGGTCGCATCTCGAACATCCGGAGCGCCGGGAAGCCCAGAAAGTCCTCGCCTACGAAGTCACCCGGAATGTCCACGGGGAACATGCGGCCCTTGGCGCCCGGAGAGCCAGCGAGATCCTTTTCGGGGAAAATTTCGAGCCTGCGGATCTTGACGAGGAGATGATCGCCATCCTTTCGAAGGAGGTCCCTTCCGGAAAAGTGGAAAGGCCTCTGCCTCTGCCGCTGGCGGACATCCTGGTCGAGAGCGGTGCCTGCGCAAGCAAGGGCGAGGCGCGGCGCCTCGTCCAGGGGGGAGGGGTTCTCCTCAACGGCACAAAAGTCCTCGATCCTCTGGCTCCCGTGTCGGAGGAGGACTGTTCCGCGGGTGGAGCCCTATTTGTCCGGCTAGGAAAAAAAAGGTTCCATCTGGTCTGGGCGCGCTGAAAATAAAACCGAAGAAATAAAGAAGGCGGTGGGGCAACTCCCCTCCGCCTTCTTTACGGTGTTTTGCGTTCAGGACTGTTTCTGGTGCGCGGGGCGGTTCCACGTGGAGAGGACCCGTTCCCCTTCGACCGCATCGAGAAAACCCCAGCAGGCAAGTCCGATTTCCCTCAGGGAAAGATTTCGCCGGCTCCTCAGGTCTTCCCAGACGGCCGTGGGTATGGCGATCCAGCTTCGAATGGAGAGTTCCGAAAGCCCGGATCTCGGGTCGGAGGATTCAAGCCAGACCTGGAGGAGGACTCCATCGGGTCCCCGAACAATGGCAGGGTTGGCTTCTTCCAGGTCCAGGCGGCGAAGCGAGTGCTCCGAGAAACCAAGGCCTACAAGCTCCTCAAGAACCTCTGTTTCGAAGGTGCCCCCAAGGGAGAACCATTGTTTCGGCGGATTCCCCCGATCCTCGAAGGCAGACGGGCATAGGCGAAGCCAGGTGCGGATGCGCTGGAGCATCTCCCGTCCCCCCCAGAGAAGGGCAAAACGGATGCCCCAGAAGGCGGTCCTCAACGCGGAGGAAACGGTAAGCGCTTCAGAAAGCTGCCTTCCACGCACGCCGAATTCTTCCCTCCAGGAGGGAAGTGCATTTAAGGCATCCTCCAGGACGACGATGGAAGAAACAGGGTCTCCAGGCGGTTCCATCTGCCTGGCTAGCGCGGACCTCAAAAACGTGACGGTTTCCCCCGTTAGGCGGATTTCTTCGGAACCGGGAAGGGGAATGGAAATCGGGTGCCCGTCATAGAGGCAGATCTCCTTCCACGAGGAGTGACCGATCTTGCCCCATTGCCATTTCTCAAAGGAGCCAAAAAGGCACGTTCCAAGAAGAACCCGCTTGAAAGGCAAAAGGACAGCGACGTCTCCCGGCTTCATGGAGGGGAGCCCGGCCGGCATCTGGTTTCCGGGAAGAGAGACGATTTCTCCGCTGGAAAGATATTCAAACAGCATGGCTCTCACCTCCGGAACACCAATTTACCATGTTATTGTTATAGCATCAAGTGACCCAAAAGGACAGGGGTTTTGAAATCCAGGGCTGAAAGGAGGAAAAAGAGGAATGCCGATCATCGAAGTGCACTTGCTGGAGGGAAGAACGGCAGAGCAGAAACGTGAACTGGCCGCGCAAATGACGGAAACGGTCTGCAGGACCCTGGGCACTCGCCCGGAGCAGGTTCGGATCATTTTCTCGGAGATGCGCCGGGAAGATTACGCCATCGCCGGCCGCCTGGTCTGCGACAGGGATTAATCCTGGGGAATACGGCGCCCCCAGCGCCGGTGAAGCCAGAGCCACTGGCTGGGGCAACTCCGGACGGCGTCCTCGATGGCCTGGTTGCATCGGCGGGTCAGTTCCAGGATTCGCTCCCTGCGATCGCCGATTTCGGGGAAGGGAAGCGGGGCATGCACGGCCACGCGATGCCGGAAAGGAGCTTCGCGAAAAGAAAAGACAGGAACGATGGGACACCCGGTCAGGATGGCGAGGGAAGCGGCACCGGCAAATGTGTAGGCCTGATATCCCATGAAAGGGACAGGCAATCCTTCGGTGCGTCCTGCAGCCTGGTCGGACAGGATCCCCAGGAAGCCGCCCTTGCGAAGCAGGTCAACAGCGGCTTTCATGTTTGCTTGTTTCGGGAGGGTCTTAAGCCCCACACGGCTTCGGAAAGCCGCGATGGTTTCGCGATAGTCCCTGTCGTCGGGATCCCGGACGATCGCGGTGAGAGGGTATCCCCGCTGGCAGAGCCAGGCGGCCAAGAGCTCCCAGTTTCCCAGGTGCCCTGTCAGGATGATGACCCCCTGGCCTGTTTCAAGAGGGAGGCGAAGGTGCTCTTCCCCATCGCACCGCGTGATCCAGGAAAGGCTCTGTGACGGGTCCCTCTGGAGGGCGAGAAATTCTGCGGTCATCCAGGCCAGGTGCCTGTAGACTTCTCCGAGGATCCTCCTTCGATAGGGTGGGTCCGAATCGGGGTAGGCAAGAGAAAGGTTCGCCAGTGCGACTTTTTGCCTTGGGCGAACGCAGGCGAGTCCCGCCTGCAGAAACCCGGAAAGGATTCCCGCTTTCCAGCCGCGAGCGGAAAAACGGGAAGCCGACATGAGGACGGTTTTCTTCCAACCCATGAAAGTGCCCCCCCCGCAATGAAGCAGGCCCGGTTTCCACCGGGCCTGCTTCACTTTAACCGATCATGCGTCCAGTTGGAAGGGCCAGCCCGCGATTCCAGTTTCCAGGATGGCGACTTTCTCGATCCCGTGGGACCGTAGGATGCTCAGGGCATCCCAGCCCCGGACCGAGATTTTGCAGAAGGTGACGATCTCCCTGTCCTTCGGGAGGCAAGCCCCCTTCTCCCATAGGGCTCCCAGCGGGATGTTGGTGACGTTGCTGAACGGCAGTCTGCCGTCTCTTTGCGTTTCCTCCGGCGATCGAACGTCGAGGAGGATGAAGTCTTCCCCGTTTCGCACCTTTTCCAGCACTTCCAGGGGGGTATACGTTTTCAGCATGCCGTCAGACTTGTTTCGAAGAGTGTTTGCGGCGTGGGTCAGAGGGTCAAGGGCGGTTGAAAAGGGAGGGGCGTAGGCCAGATCGGCGTCGGCGAGGTCGTCGATCGTCATGTTGCCCGTGATCGCCGCCACGAGGGTGTCGAGACGCTTTGAAACCTCTCCCGCTCCAAATGCCTGGCCCCCCAGGATTCTTCCGCTTGAACGGTCCGCCACGAGCTGAAGGATGACCTGAGCGGAACCGGGCATGAAATGGGGTCTATCCGAGTTCATGATGGAGACGGAAATGGGATCGAAGCCGGCTTCTCTGGCGGCCTCCACCCCTAGCCCCGTCCTTCCGGCGGTGAATTCGAACAGCCGCAGGATGGCCGTTCCGAGGACTCCTTTGAACTCGGCCTTTCTCCCCGCGATGGCATCGGCGATCACCCTGCCGTGCCGGTTCGCTGTTGAGCCCATCGGCTGCCGAACGGTTTTGCCCGTCAGCCGGTGAAAGGTTTCCACGCAGTCCCCGCCAGCGTAGATGTGGGGGTCGCTGGTTCGCATTTCCCGATTGACGGCGATCCCTCCGAGGGGACCGATCTCCAGTCCCGCCTCCTGGGCCAGCGTGGTGTTCGGCCTGACGCCGATCGCCATGAGAACCATGTCGCAGGAGAGCTCCCGCGCGTCCGTTTTCACCCCGGTCACCTCGCAATCACTCCCGAGGATCTCGAGAACCCGCTCCCCGCCGAAAAAGGAAACGCCCTTTCTTTCCAGCACTTTGCGGATGCGCCCTGAGAACTCCGGATCGAAAAGGGCGGGCAGCGGGCGGTCCAGCGCTTCCACCACAGAAACTTCAACATTTCGGGAATGGAGGGCCTCAACGACTTCCAGTCCAACCAGCCCGCCTCCCACGATCACCGCTTTACGGATTTTCCCCGAATCCAGGGCTGCCCTCAGGGCAAGGGCATCGTCCATGGTCCAGAGCGTGTAGACCCTGTTCATCTCGATTCCAGGCAGCTTGGGCCGGATCGGGCTGCCTCCCGTCGCCAGCACCAGGTCATCGTAATGGAAAACCTTCTCCTTGCCCGAGGAAAGATCGACGGCGGCCACCGTTTGGGAGGCCCTGTTGATTCGCACGGCCATGTGGCGTGTCAGAACTTCGACGTTCTTCACTTTCCGGAAAAAGGGAGCATCCCGAACGACACCGATCGGAGTGCTCATGAGGTCGCGGTATTCCTTCACGATTCCCTGCACGTAGAAGGGAAGCCCGCAACCCGCATAGCTCAGGAAATCCCCCTTCTCCAGAACGGTGATCTCGGCTTCCGGATCGAGTCTCCGCAACCGGGCCGCAACCTTGCCTCCGCACGCTACGCCTCCGATGATCAGGACTTTTTTGGGCATCCTTGCCGTTCCTCCTTGATTCAATTTTTTCCATTATATATACCTATACCCCGTAACTTCAATAGAGATGATTCAGGGGAGAAGTTTTGCCAGGACCTTTTGTAGATCGTGCGGTCCTTTAACGGGAAAGGCCTTCCCGACATGGGCGAACATGAACGAGTCCGAAACCCCGTCCCCAACGGCGAAGGTCCTCTCCAGGGGAATCCCCGAGAAGCGGACCAGCCGTTTCGCCCAATTCCCCTTGCCCCTGTGAGTGTTTCCTTCATGGACCCGAAGAATTGGTTCCAGATGACCGTCTCTCAGCCGAATCCCGTTGATGACGCTACGGATATTCCTTAGGGCCGGCCTTCCCGTCCTTTCCCCAAGGTTGTCCGCCACGCGCTGCAATCCCGTGGAGAGGAGGGTCACGAGAAATCCCCTTTCCAGGATGGCCTCCAGAAAATCGAGGGATTCCTTCGGCAGGGGAATTTCGTCAAGGATACTCTCAACCTTGGCAAGGTCGGCTCCCGCATTCTCCCAGGCCTCCACGTCGAGCCTGCAAAAGGTTGCATAATCAATCATTCCCCGCTGATACCGGTCGAGGATCGGGCAGCCGACCGATTCCCAGATCCCGAGTCTCTCGTAGACGTACTTCCATGGGCTCTGAACCGGCGTCAGGGTGCCGTCAAGATCCAGGAGAAGCAGGGAGGGAGTTTTCTTGTCGCGCATACGTTCTGGGCCTCCTTCGCGTCTACTCATTGTATCCCCGGGAAATATTTTTTCGAAACAGGGCTTGACTTCGTAAGAGAACTTGGCTATGATACCCGTCGCGTCGCCCGACGGGCGGCGCGAAAAGAGGTTCCAACAGCACCTTGACAAGCGTAAGGGAAGAGAGAGTGAAGGCGAGAACCAGCAGGAAAGCCATGGAGAGTTTGATCCTGGCTCAGGACGAACGCTGGCGGCGTGCTTAACACATGCAAGTCGGACGGTTCGCACTGGAAGGTTCGCTGGAAGGTGCGGATAGTGGCGGACGGGTGAGTAAC
>Ga0208826_1000504_pt1 | contig 40659 bp, 31 predicted proteins | sample AD_UKC115_MetaG_FD_184451 | JGI IMG/M metagenome (GOLD analysis project Ga0208826, IMG submission 184451) | Active sludge microbial communities of municipal wastewater-treating anaerobic digesters from Hong Kong - AD_UKC115_MetaG (SPAdes)... | ecosystem: Engineered > Bioreactor > Anaerobic >...
GTCCGCCGCTAAGATATATATCCGATAAATCTTCAATATATCTCCGCTCGACTTGCATGTGTTAAGCACGCCGCCAGCGTTCGTCCTGAGCCAGGATCAAACTCTCTAAAAAAAGTTTATATACTTCGCTGCCATAAGGCAGCTACGCATTTATCTTATCAGAGAGCCTTTTGGCTCTAAATTACTTACTCGCGTTTACGGTTTTGCTTCGCAAAATCCGTTTTAGGCTAAATGATTCGTTTTACCAAATCATTTGTAGTTTGTTTCGCAAGTTACTCAATTAATTAACGAGTTCCTTATCGTCTTACACTGTTTACTTTTCAAAGTCCATTTGTTCCGCTTCATCAGTGCGGAATCTTATGTTAACATGTCGCTTCATCCTTGTCAACACTTTTTTAAAACTTTTTTCGTGTTTCTTTCCGACTAGCTTCCAGCAATACTTTCAGCGTTTCGTCATCGGCATCAGCGACAGCTTTAATAATATATCACCTATTTTACACTGTTTCAATCCAGATCTATACCTATATTTCGGCATTTATACAGTTTATATCCTTCATACGACTTAATCGGCAATGATTCTAGCCTATGGTCTAAAATTCGACACATAATATATTGTCTATATTGTCAATTTTATTGCAATTTTAGGTTGACAATCCTTCGCCTAGTTTATAAACTATAAAGTACATAAGCTTTCAGATCACATTTATATAGTGAGGAAATTGAAATGCCGACTTATAAATCACTGTCTGAAAATAAATTAAAGGTGGGTAAAAATGAAAAAGAATAATAAACTGACTGATTATTTATATGCTTCTATGTTTGCTGCATTAATATCAATTTTAGCTTTTCTAAGCATACCACTGCCTTTTGGCCCTCCAATTACCGGCCAAACATTGGGAGTTATGCTTGCTGGTAATATCCTTAAGCCTAAGCAGGTTTTACTGAGTATAACTACATATCTATTATTGGGGTGCATTGGCCTTCCTGTATTCTCCGGAGGTACAAGCGGACTCGAAGTTCTTTCCGGCAAAGGAGGAGGTTACCTGATAGGTTTCCTTGTAGGTGCTGTAGTAATCTCACTTATAAAAGGTTCCAGAAATAGCCTGTTTAGAATTTGCATTTCAAATTTGATTGGGGGCATTATTGTTATTCATATTATAGGTTCATTATGGTTAAGTATAATAACTGGCATAACCTATAAACAAGCATTTATGTTGGGAAGTCTTCCTTATATAGCAGGTGACTTGGTAAAATTGGTATGTGCATCTTTAACGGCTCATTCTGTAAACAAACACCTTTCCTTCTCTAAACACTAAATCTCGATTTATACTATTCTTCCCTAAAAAACTCATAGATGATGTTGTTACAGTAAGCTTTCATTTGTTGTTCTTTATTTTTATGCAATAAATGTTTATAATTTGTTTAGATATCCTTTAGATGTATTCAATATGTATGCTATAGAATTATACTATGGAAGTACTTCCTAATAATATTTATAGGAGAGGTATATAATGGTAAAAAACAAAAAGCTAATGTTTGCCTTAAGCTTCATGTTAGGAGCTACAATACTTGTTTCAACGGCATTTGCAGACATAATGTCCATGTCCGGTTATGAGCACCTGAAAAATGCAATAAAACACACCTCCAAGAGTTGTAACAAGGACCTTAAGAGCTTTACAACTCAAGTCACCATTACTTTAAAAGATAACGATCGTGTCCTTTGCGAAACAACCGAAACCACTAAGATTGACAATTCAATGGGCTCGTCTGAAAATTCTTCCTCTACAGCTTACAGTAATGGAACAAAAACCACTTTCAACTACTACAGTGATAAAAATTGCAGTATATCCTACGATGCTTTAAGTGACACCTATCACGTATTTGAATATTCAGAAGCAAGAAACACTCCCCAGTTTGAAGATATATTTGAGGAAGATGAAATGGTAGATGTGGAAAAAATCATTGATGCCGCACTTGGCAATTTAAGAGACTATGTCATTGTCGAAGAAAAATCTGATGGTGGCAAAGAGTTTTCAGGCACGCTGGACGACACCCAGATTCCCGTACTTATCAATGCAGTTTCTTCATTTGCATTTAAGCGTATTGTTCCCGACCTGGGTATTGATATAGACAATATTCTCCCTCAGATTAAGGAGGATGTATTTATAAAGAATATCACAGGGAAAGCTTCTGTAAATGAAGACGGTCTTATTGAAAGTATATTCGGGTCAGGTGTTATGTTCGGCAAAGACGATAAAGGCGCAACTCATGATCTTGCCCTTGATATATTATTAAGACTCTACGATGTAAACTCAACAGATGTTAAAAAGCCTGAACTTGCAGGAAAAACTGTCAAGAAAACTAAAGAAATTTCTATTGAAAATCAAACTGTATCACAGAAGTATATAGGTGAATACAAAAATAATATAGTAATTGAAAAGGAAAATTCCTATGAAAAAATCGGCGAAAGAACTTTGTTGATTTCAAAGATTGACGATACCCATGTTACAGGCAGATATTTTGAAAACTATATCGGGGATCAAGAAAAGTATTCTAAAAACTCACAGGAATTCGACTTTGATGCAAAAATAGATGGAAGTCACAGTGCAAGCTTTGAAGTGATAAATTCCCAGGGTCAGAAGCAAATGGGCAGTATTTTCTTTAATAGCAATAACGGAAACCTCTACTTCTGTCTGGAATTAACAGACAAAAACAGATCAGGCATAATAATTTTGGATGCAGATTTCAATAGGGTATTTGAAAACTAATGCATCGAAAACAGAGGGATTACCGGATATCTAGTCGGTAGTCCCTGATAAAAATCGGAGGTTATCGATGGAGAAGGTTATTGAAATAATAGAACTCAATAAGACATATAAGAATGGTCGAGGAGTGAAAGACCTTGACCTCGAAATATACAAGGGTGACGTTTTTGGATTCTTAGGGCCAAACGGTTCGGGAAAAACCACCGCTATGAAAATAATGACCGGGCTTATGAAAGCAGACAGTGGCGAAGTAAAATTATTCGGACACAGCATTGCCAGCGAATACGAAAAAGCTATGCAACGGGTTGGTTGTATAATTGAAACAGCCGAATCTTATCCCTATCTTACAGCATATGAAAATCTAAAGTTATTCTCGCGATATTATAAAAACATCGACGATAGCAGAATAAATGAAGTTCTCGAACTTACCGGAATTATTAAATTCAAAAATGAAAAGGCAAAGAATTTTTCTCTCGGGATGAAGCAACGTCTTGGGATATCAGCTGCAATCCTTTCAAAACCCGATCTGATTATCCTTGATGAACCACTTAACGGGCTTGACGTAGAGGGTATGATTGAAATAAGAAAATTGATAAAAAAGCTTGCAGAGACAGAGCAAACAACTTTTTTTATATCAAGTCATCTTATACACGATGTAGAACTTACCTGCAACAGAATCGGCATTATTTATGAAGGAAGACTTCTGAATGTTGACTATATTCAAAATATCCAGGCTAATTATGCTTCACTTGAAAATTATTTTATAAGCGAGGTTGACAAAAATGCAAGGCTTTAGAGCAGCACTTACCAATGAAATAGAAAAGATGTATAAGAAAAGTAAAATGACAGTAATCCTGATCATTTCGGTAGCAGTCATTGCAATAGGAAAATTTGCGTCCATGGGCATGAGTAGTTTTGGTGTTGGTGTTTTTAACAAGAGTACGGCTTTTCCCATGTCTGTTTTGCTTGTACTGGCAAACACACTACTTCCCTTATTCACTGCACTAATAGCTACAGATTTATTCTCTGGTGAATTTTCTCATAACACCATGAAAATTTCCATGACCAGACCAATTTCCAGATTCAAACTCTTTTCAGCAAAAATGGGAGCAATCACTTTTTTTGCATTTGCAAACCTGATGTCAGTTATGCTTCTCTCTATAATCGTAGGATTAATATGCAATTTTTCTTCAATTACCTTCACCGGTATAATCAGAATTGTTGTCTCTTATCTGGTTACTCTCATACCTATTATGGTCATAGCCCTTGTAGTCGTATTCCTTTCGAATATAATTAAAAGCAGTACGGCAGTCTTTTTTCTTTCTGTAATGCTTTATATAATAAGTTATTTTATGGGTACATTCTTTTCCCAATATTCCAGCATATTTATAACCTCAATGCTTGGCTGGCATACACATTGGATTGCTAATGAAATACTTTTTGCCAAGATAATCAGGGAATTTCTTATTATGTTGGGATATGGTATAATATTTTTTACTGCAGGTTACTACTTTTTTGATAAAAGAGATCTGTAACAAGAAATCTCCAGATTTTACAACACACAGGTGGGTTTTATGAGTCTTAAAAAACGATTAATCGTGCAAAATATTGCTATAGTAGCTATACCTATTTTAATAACCATTATTGCTTCCTTTTTGTATATTTACATCTACTCACATGTATTTAGTGCAGATCTGACTTTTGAAAAAATACAAAAACTCACAGAAATTCAGTATGAATTTTTTACAGCTAACGGAAATTTACTTGATGGCAACCCCGACAAGCTCTTACAAAAGGATTTCCAGCAATATCTGGCTGAAAGGCTTAATGAACTGAACTCTTACATAGTAATATTGAGAAAATATGACATACTTTTTTCAACTAAAATAATAAATCCGATTGAAGTTGAAAAGTGCCTTGCTGCAAAAAACAAGAATTTACTGAATAAATCTGTTCAACTAAATGACGGATCATACATAGTTAAAACTATACCCCTAAAATACTCCAACGAAAGTGATGGCTGGGCTATTCTGTTAGCTCCGCTTGATAAAGAGGCCTCTGCCTCACAAAAACTCTTGTACTTTTCAGCCGGAGTTTTTCTTGTTTCATTTTTTATTACAAATTTACTTGTTTCAATTAATACTTCAAAAGGTATCCTAGCTCCCCTTACAAAGCTTCAAGCTATTGCGGTAGAAATTAGTCACGGCAACCTTGACCATGGGGTTATTGAATACGGAGATAATGAAATCCGCGAGCTGTGTAAATCCTTTGAACAGATGAGACTTAAGCTTAAAGAAGCCGTATATACTCAAATGAAATATGACGACAATAGGAAAATGCTGGTATCAAGCATCTCCCATGATTTAAAAACACCAATAACATCAATAAAGGGGTATGTTGAAGGAATTATTGATGGAGTTGCCAATACTCCCGAAAAAGTCGAAAAATACTTAAATACAATACACTCTAAAGCTACTCAGGTAGATTCGATGATAAATGACTTGCTACTTTATTCCAAGCTGGATCTAAACCAACTTCCATTTAATTTTGAAGAAACAGACGTGGCAAAATACTTCGATGATTGTATTATAGAAAATGAACCTGAATTGGAGAAATCCAACATTTCACTTGAGTTTAAAAATGAGTTGGTTAAAGACGCCTTTGTTATGATTGATAGAGAAAGGTTGCAAAGAGTCATTACCAACATTATTGATAATTCAAAAAAGTATATGAGTGCATCAGAAGGAAAAATAAGGATTCTACTTAGAGAAACCCAGTCCACCGTCGTAGTTGAAATTGCAGATAATGGTTCCGGCATAGCCAAGCAGGATCTTCCCTACATCTTTGATCGATTTTATCGTGCAGATTCGGCACGAAGCAAGATGAAGGGAAGCGGACTTGGGCTGGCCATTGCCAAACAAATAGTAGAGGGACACGGTGGTTCAATATGGGTTAGAAGCGTTGAAAATGAGGGCACCAGCATAATGATATCCTTAAAAAAATTACCTGTGAAAGGCGAGGATTTAAAATGAAAAAAGTACTTATAATTGAAGATGATCAGAGTATAGGAGATCTTGAAAAGGATTACCTAGAAATAAATGGATTTACAGTAAAAACCTGTAACGAAGGAGTAAGTGGACTAAATTCCATCAAGGAAGAAGAATTTGACCTGCTGATTCTAGATATTATGCTTCCCGGCATAGATGGGTTTGAAATACTAAAGCGTGTACGGGACATAAAGGACATACCAATTCTGCTTGTATCTGCCAAGAAAGAGGAAATTGACAAAATAAGGGGTCTTGGTCTTGGAGCTGATGATTATATAACAAAACCTTTCAGCCCGGGAGAACTTGTCGCAAGGGTAAATGCCCATATATCTAAATACGAACGGCTTAAGAGTAAATATTGCAACGAATCTCCAACTGAAATATTTACCGTAAGAGGCCTTGAAATACAAAAAGAATCCAGAAGGGTGTTTGTAAATGGCAAAGAAGTCAGTATGGCCCAAAAAGAGTATGAGCTTCTCTTATTTATGATTCAAAATCCCAACAGAGTCTTTGGAAGGGAAGAGCTTTTCGAGCGCATATGGGGCTTGGATTCTCTAGGCGATGCTGCAACGGTTACAGTTCATATTGCAAGAATCAGAGAAAAGATAGAAACTGATCCCTCCAATCCTCAATACATAGAAACAGTCTGGGGTGCCGGCTATCGATTCAGGGTCTAAACCTTTGTATATCCTATGACTTGTGTTAATCAGTAAAAATGCCCCGTAACAGACATTATTTCCATTGCATACGGGGCTTAGAACAGAGGAAATGCATTTTAAAACCTTAAGGCTTCAGAGTCCATCTGATTGTTTTCTAACTGTAGCTAACAAACCTGAATTTTCCTAAGCTCCAAATTGTACTTCGCACAGCTCTCTATATAGTCCATCCATATTAACAAGCTCTTCGTGGGTACCTGTTTCAACAATTTCTCCATCCTTCAAAACCAGAATCTGATCAGCCTGCCTGACTGTCGACAACCTATGAGCAATTACTATAATTGTTCTGCTTCCTGCCAGTTCCTGTATAGCTTGCTGAATCTCCGTCTCAGTCTGAACATCAACCGAAGCGGTCGCTTCATCAAGTATCAAAATAGGTGTGTTTCTAAGAACTGCTCGTGCAATAGACAAGCGCTGCTTCTGCCCTCCGGAGAGTTTAACTCCTCTCTCTCCTATCACAGTATCGTAGCCTTCAGGCAGTTCACTAATGAAATCATGGGCTCTTGCTATTTTTGCAGCTTTAATAATATCATCTACTGAGGCTTCCTTGCTTCCATAAGCAATATTTTCCGCAACACTTCCGTTAAAAAGAAATATATCCTGCAAAACTATGCTTATCTGGTTTCTTAGTGAAGAAACAGTTATATCCTTGAGATCTGTACCGTCAATCTGAATACTTCCCGATAACGGATCATAGAAACGAGCGATGAGGCTTATTATTGTAGTTTTTCCTACTCCTGTGGGACCTACCAGTGCTATCATTTTTCCGGGCTTTGCAATAAAACTGACGTTTTTTAGAACCGGACTTTCAGGAATGTAATGAAAGTTCACATTATTGAAAGATATTTCTCCTTTTGACCTGATAATCGTTCTTGCATCTTTGCTGTCAACAATATCCGGCTCAGTATCTATAAGCTCAAAAACTCTTTCCGCCCCTGCCGAAGCCTGCTGCAAATCCTCAATTACTCTTGCAAGAGTTGTTATAGGTTGATAAAAGAGTCCCAGAAACATTATAAACGCTACAATATCAGCTATTGAAACATAGTTTCCCAAAGCAAGCCATCCACCAAATGCAACTACAATAACTGTCCCAAGCGAACTTACCATCTCAACTACCGGATGGAACACAGCGCTCAATTTCAGAGCACCCAGTATTGCAGAGGTATACCTTCTTGCTCTTTTCTCGATACGCTTACTTTCCCTTGCCTGTTGGTTAAAAACCTGTATTTCTTTGATGCCCGAAATATTGTCCTGCACCACTGCATTTAAATCCCCCAAAGTTCCCTGAGCTTTTCTGAAGTTGGGACGTATCTTTTTTATAAAAACAACCCCACCCAATAACAGAAATGGGATTGGTATAAGCGTAAGAACTGCAAGCAACGGATTAATTACAAACAGCAATATTGCCGTACCTATAAAGATAAGAATATTTGTTATAAGATCCGGAACTGCATGAGCTATAAGTACTTCCAAAGTTGCAGTGTCATTTATTGCCCTTGACATGAGCTGCCCCGTCTGTTTGTCCTGATAAAAACTCAAGGACAATTTTTGCAAATGTTCATACACAAGTACTCTCATATCCCCAACCAGATTCCAGGCTGCCACATGACTAAAGTATCTGTTCAGATAAGTAAAAAACGCCCGTGCCATATATGCGGCAACAAGAATAAGTGCAATATTCCGAATTATTGACATTCTGTTACTATTTTCCCCCTGCGTCAGTACATCAATCAGTTCCCGAACCTTTAGCGGTGTAACAAGGTTCAACGCAGTTATTGCAAGTAAGCTAATACCTGTTATAAACAAGTATTTCCAGTAAGGTTTTGCTTGTTTTAATATTCTTATAAAATTTTTCAATGTATTTCCCTCCACAGGTCTAATTTTCATATTACCAAAAAGCCTCTAAAGCCCATAAGCTTTAAAGACTTTTATTCAAATAACTTTTCTTTAAATTTGTTATATTATATCAATTGGCATCTTAATTCTCAATATATCTTTAGTTGTTATGTTGTGTTTTTACAAATTTTTGTATTAAATATACAAAGAAAGAAACTTTTTTAGAAAATTTTAGTCTAGTAGTCTTGGAGGGGCTTTTAATGATGAAATGGTATCAATTCTGGTAGAAAACTCCATTATAAATGATAACACTCCACAGCTTTAAACGAAAAGGTTTTTCAGTAATCGAATGGGGAGGGGCTGAAATAAACTAATCCTATTATATATCATCTACTAATTTCCTAAATGCTCTTTCAAACCTTTCATCATGCTCCTTTGTCCTCTTAGAAGGTCCTGAAACTTTTTTCCCCGACCTTCTTATCTTTTGGGAAATATGCCTTTCAAATAAAAACTTGTCCATATTATCATCAGAGTAAACTACGCCGTTCTGATTTATCGCCCTTGCTCCCTTGGCCAGAGCCATGGCAGCAACGCCATAATCCTGTGTCACCACAATATCTCCCTTCCTGACTTTGTTTACAAGAGCAAAATCCACCGAATCCCTTGCCTTATCAACAATAACTACTTCTGAATATCCATCGTCGATTACATGACTGGTATCAATAAACATAACAACATGTATATTCTTCTCTTTTGCAATCTTTACAATAATCTGCTTAACAGGGCAAGCATCAGCATCAACCATTATATTAAAACCCAACCGAATCCTTCTTTCGTCTCTATAAAATATTATTCAATATTTAGTATTATACATCATTAATCATTATTTCACTAAAAACATTTTATATATTCGCATAAAATATGCACTCCACATAATAAACAGTTCTATTTCTTAAACTGTCTGTCATAAAGAGCGCATATCATTATAATAACACGAAAATATATTTTAAATCCGGTATAAAAATTCTATATTCTTCCTTTCTGTGTCACTTCAAGGTAGTTTTGCATTCCGTCCTTATCAACACAGAAATCCAATGCATCTTCTTTTGTAATCCTGTTCTGAATATAAAGATCACCGATACATTTGTCGAGCAATTGCATCCCTGCGCTTCCTCCTGTTTGAATACACGTGTTAATGCTTTGTGATTTACCTTCCCTTATAAGATTGCTTATTGCACGTGTAACAACCATTATTTCGTGGGCCGCAACCCTTCCTTTGCCACCAGCTTCTGGAATCAGCCTCTGGGATATTACAGCCTTAAGCGCAGTAGATACCTGCACTCTTATTTGCTGCTGCTGATGGGGTGGAAATACATCTATAAGCCTGTCCAGGGTTTTTGCAGCTCCAAGGGTATGTAAAGTTGAAAGTACAAGATGTCCGGTCTCGGCTGCTGTAACAGCTATGCTTATTGACTCCACATCTCTCATCTCCCCAATAAATATTACATCAGGGTCTTCTCTCAATGCAGCCCTTAAAGCACTTTCATAAGATTTGCTGTCATGGCCGATTTCTCTCTGATTCACAATGCATTTATCGTGTTTGAAAATATACTCAATAGGATCTTCCAGAGTTAAAATATGTCCATATCTGGTTGAATTTATCTCATTAATTATAGATGCCATAGTTGTGGATTTCCCGCTGCCTGTAGGGCCTGTAACCAGTATCATACCTTCTTTTATTTCACATATCTGCTTTATTACAGGCGGAAGATTAAGGGCATCGATAGTTGGAATATTGGAGGCCAAAGTCCTGAATACAAGCGAAACCGAACTCCTCTGTAAGAAAGCGTTAACCCTGAATCTTGAGACATTGGGTACTGTCATTGAAAAGTCAACTTCTCCAAAAGCCATTAAATGTTCAAATTTTTCATTATCCATACAAGATTTTGCATATTGCATTGTGTCTTCCCTTACGAGCTTTTCAGCATCAATTTCCTTTATGTTGCCATTTACTCTGAATGAAGGAGCTCTAGCCACAGTAAGATGTAAGTCGGAAGCTTTCAATTCAACAGCCATTTTTAGTAATTCAGTTAATTCAATTGCCATATTCTCCTCCTATTTTCGGGTATTGATAGTGCTTGAAAATACAATCCGGTAAATGCCACCTATGATATTTTTCTAATAAATTTCTATCAAACTTTTACGGTATGGGATGTTATCTTTTTTATTCCTATGTGAATATCGTAAAAAAATAAATAGATATTAATATGCTTTTTTGAGCTGCGAATTTAGCCCCAAAATATCCCATTTGCTACTATAGTTTTATTTTTCTACATTTTAACATGTCTAGGTAACATAAGTATATACAGATGAGATCGTATATTGACATAGTAGCAAGCCACGCTAAGATATGAGCTTTTATATCAAAGTATATTAAGAAATCCGTTAAATTTGAAACAATTCATTTGATTTTCGTGCTATTTTGGTTTATACTTTTAAAATAAATTATGTTAAAATATTAACCATGCGCATTTTTGTACTGATAAAAAAACAAACATTTTTATTTCTATGCGATAAATATTATTATGTATGTGGAGGGGCGATAACATGATTAAAAGCAAGACCAAAGTTGCTATTATAGGTGCGGGATTTGTTGGTGCTTCAACAGCATTCGCAATGTCCTTACAACAAATGGCAACAGAGATTGTACTCATTGATGTAAACAAGGAAAAAGCTTATGGTGAAGCCTTGGATATAAACCATGGTATTTCATTCGTAGGTCAAATGGCAGTGTATTCAGGGGATTATTCCGACTGTAAAGACTGCGATGTAATCATTATTACTGCTGGTGCAAACAGAAAACCAGGCGAAACACGTCTTGACCTTGCTAAAAAGAACGTTTCTATAGCAAAGGAAATAACGGCAAATATTATGAAATATTACACTCATGGTGTAATACTGGTAGTATCAAATCCGGTTGACATTCTCACCTATATGATTTCTAAGTGGTCTGGTCTACCAAACGGAAGAGTTATGGGCTCTGGAACAGTTCTTGACAGTTCAAGATTCAGGTACCTTCTGAGCAAAAAACTTAATGTGGATGTAAGAAATGTACACGGTTATATTATTGGAGAACATGGTGATTCTCAACTTCCTGCATGGAGTGCCACACATATAGCCGGTCAAAACATAAATGAATATTCTCAAGCACCAAGCGGCATTTTTACTGCTGAAGACAAGATTCAGATTGCTCAGGAAGTAAAGACAGCAGGTGCTGAAATAATAAAAAACAAAGGTGCTACCTATTATGCAATAGCAATTACAGTTAATGCAATAGTTGAAACACTTTTGAAAAACCAAAACACTATCAGAACAGTAGGTAGTGTAATCAATGGTAATTACGGAATAGAAGACGTTGCATTAAGTCTTCCTTCAATAGTTAACTCTGATGGAGTTCAAAGTATAATACCACTTACCCTTTCACCTGAAGAAGAAGTTGCATTAAGAGCTTCTGCTGAAAGTGTTAAAGCAGTTCTTAACGAAGTAAAAGATTTATAAAAGATTAATTACTTAAAACGAGGAGGTAACAAAAAATGGATTATAGAAAAGAGTCATTAAGACTACATGGCGAATGGAAGGGAAAAATAGAAGTAGTTAGCACCGTTCCTGTAAAAACAAAAGACGACTTGTCATTAGCATACACTCCTGGTGTTGCTGAACCATGTCTTGCTATACAAAAAGATGTTGATCTTTCCTACACTTTAACAAGAAGAGGAAACTTAGTTGCTGTTATTACTGATGGTACAGCTGTTCTCGGTCTTGGGGATATAGGTCCTGAAGCAGGCATGCCTGTTATGGAAGGTAAATGTGTCCTCTTTAAAACTTTCGGAGATGTGGATGCTTTCCCACTCTGCGTTAGAACAAAAAGTGTTGACGAAATAGTTAATACTGTGAAACTTCTTGCTGGTAGTTTCGGTGGTGTAAACCTCGAAGACATTTCAGCTCCAAGGTGCTTTGAAATAGAAAGAAGACTTAAGGCTGAATGCGATATACCAATTTTCCACGACGACCAACATGGTACAGCCGTTGTTACTCTTGCAGCAATGATAAATGCGTTAAAAATTGTTAAAAAGGATATTAATGATATATCAGTTGTTGTTAACGGTTCAGGCGCAGCAGGTATAGCAATAACAAAACTTTTGATGAGCATGGGACTTAAAAAGGTAATCCTTTGCGATACAAAAGGTGCTATATACGAAGGTAGAGAAAATCTCAATGCTGAGAAAGCCGAAATGGCAAAAATTTCTAATTTGCAAAAAATTAAAGGTACTTTGGAAGATGTACTTGTTGGTGCTGATGTTTTCATCGGAGTATCTGCTCCAAACATGGTAACTAAGGAAATGGTTAAGAATATGGCAAGGGATGCAATAATCTTTGCAATGGCAAATCCAGTTCCTGAAATTATGCCTGATGAAGCTAAAGAAGCTGGTGCAAAAGTTATCGGAACTGGTCGTTCAGACTTTGCAAACCAGATTAATAACGTACTTGCCTTCCCTGGTATCTTCAGAGGTGCTCTTGATGTAAGAGCAAGCGATATAAATGACGAAATGAAGATTGCTGCTGCAAAAGCTATCGCTTCTCTCGTTAGTGACGAAGAATTAAATCCGGAATATGTAATTCCTGCACCTTTTGATCCAAGAGTTGGAGCAACAGTTGCTGAGGCTGTTAAAGAAGCTGCTAGGAAAACAGGCGTAGCAAGAATATAAATCATTAAAGCTTCTTTGCTTTTAATAAAACCAGTTGTTTTTTAGCAACTGGTTTTTTAATGCAAAACTTAAAGTCTTATTCACTCTATAGCTTATATTTACCTTTCACTATGTCCCAATAAATATTGTCTATCCGCTTTGATCACACCTTCTGACGTAATAATTATTTTGTATAAAATATTTTATTTTGTTACCCCATAAATATATTTTTTTATCGCATATATATGACGATAAAACAAAAAATTATGTTACAATTATATTTATAAGGGAGGAATAAAGAGATGCGGAGGAATATTTCAAAATTACTGATTGCTATCTTTGCTATTTCAATTGTCTTCAGCAATGTAGCAAAAGAAAATGTCAATGGGGCAACAACCAGTTACAAATTTGATTTTGGTAGCGGTTCTGTTGAATCGGGTTATACTGGTGTCAGTGCATCTACAGCATACAGTAAGACACTAGGCTACGGTTTCAACACACCTGCCAATATGAAAAATGTTTCAGCAAGCGGTAGTGGCTTATTAAGTGACGCTGTACAGTTCGTTACATATGGAGTAAAAAGTACCAACACATTTAATGTTGATCTTCCCAATGGGCTATATGAAGTTAAAGTAACCTTAGGAAATACATCGAGAGCAAGCGTTGCCGCAGAAGGTGTATTTCAGATAATCAATATGACCGGAAATAATGCAGTGGACAAATTCCAAATTCCTATTACTGACGGACAATTAAACCTTCTTGTAACCGAAGGCAAGGCAGGAACAGCATTTACGCTTAGTGCACTTGAAATTAACAAGTTGTCTGACAATCCTGTTACAAACAGAACTTTATGGATTGGCGGAGACTCAACCGTATGTAATTACTACCCATTGGATACAAGCACACAAGCAGGTTGGGGGCAGCTAATGCCAAAGTATGTCGATACATCCTCCTTTCAGGTCAGAAATATGGCTGCAAGCGGTCAATGTGCAAGAGGCTTTCGTGATGATGGACAATTCGAAGCAATTATGAAATACATAAAACCCGGTGATATATTTATACTGGAATTTGGTATAAATGACACTGCTGAAAAAAACAATACAACTGAAGCGCAATATAAAGAAATCATGACAGACATGGTTATAAAGGTAAAAGCTACAGGAGCAGCAATGGTTTTGCTAGCTCCGCAAGGAAGGGCAACAGATTTTAGTGGAGGCGTGCATTCTGCCGTAAACAGATGGTATAGGAATACTACTGTTGCCATAACCAAAGAGCAGAGCATACGGCTATGTGATTTAAACGTCTTAAGCTCCACATATTTCACATCGATAGGCAGTGAAGCAACCCTTCAGCTTTTTATGTCGGGAGATACTTTACATCCTAACCGTGCAGGCGCTACCGAGCTCGCAAGGCTTGTGTACAATGACCTGAAAGATCTCTTTACTTCTTCTGTTACTCCAACTGTCAAACCAACAACTCCTGCACCGACTGCTACCACAATTGTTACTGCAAATCCACCCATTGTCTATGGTGATGTTAATGGTGATGGTAGATTTAATTCTCTGGACTTCGGTCAATTTAGGCTGTATCTGCTAGGTTCATCTTTGCCTTATCCTGATGCCGGGGATGTAAACGGTGATGGACTTAAAAACTCGATTGACTATGGATACATGCGACAGTATCTTCTTGGTATGATCTCTTCCTTTCCAGCTAATCGAATCCAGACACCGGCAGTAACTCCTGATTCAAAAATTTACGAAGCTGAACAAGCAACAATAGCCAATGGTATTCTTGAAACTATAAATACAGGTTATACAGGGAACGGATATGTCAACTATAATAACGAAGTAGGCTCGTATGTTGAATGGAATGTAAATGCACCTACATCCAGTTCATATAAACTGGTTTTCAGATATTCAAACGGAACTACCGTTAACAGACCAATGTCCATAATTGTAAACGGAAGCACCATAAAAAGCAGCATGGACTTCCTTCCAACAACAGACTGGACTACCTGGTCTGAGGCATATATAGTTGCAAATCTTAATCAAGGGCAAAATATTATTAGAGCAACCGGAACCACTGCTAATGGCGGTCCGAATGTGGACTACTTAAAAATTTCTCAGACTTCAGAACCTGTTACAACCAACTCAACAACCCCGACACCAGCTACAACTCCCACACCTGTTTCATCAGCATATCCAACATTCGCCGGCACACCTACAGTATATTTGGCTGGGGATTCCACTGTCCAGACTTATAACTCCTCCTATTACCCTCAGGCAGGCTGGGGACAAATGATCGGTAACTATTTTACTTCCGATGTTAAATTTGTAAATAAGGCTATTGGTGGAAGAAGTTCTAAGAGTTTTGTAGTCGATGGAAGATTGGATGAAATCCTCAATGTAATAAAAAAAGGCGACTATTTGTTTATTCAATTCGGCCATAATGACGCAACAGTCAGCAACCCTGAACGTTATGCTGCTCCATATACTACCTATAAGGAATACCTTGCAAAGTACATTGACGGTGCACGTGAAAAAGGTGCAATACCTGTACTAATTACACCGGTTGCACGTCTCAATTATAATAACGGTACATATAAAAATGATTTTCCTGATTATTGTACTGCTATGAAACAGGTAGCTGATGAAAAGGATTGCGCAATCATAGACCTGATGACAAAATCCTTTAATTACTATGCAACCCTTGATTATAATACAGTCTACAAGTTTTATATGGTATCTTCAAACGGAACAGATTACACTCACTTTACTGAAACAGGAGCAAAAGAAATTGCCAACATAGTAGCCAAAGGTGTCAAAGAAATAAATGTTTCCATATCGAAATATGTTAAGTAATATTCTCACTTCTCAATATAAAAAAGTCGGCTTTGCCGATTAAAGCTAGGGTATTTCTCTGCAGCCAAAAGCCTTTAGGTAGACTTTTTTGATGCCAGAAAGAATGCACTTTCTTAGGCATTAAAAAAGTCGGCTTTGCCGATTAAAGCTAGGGTATTTCTCTGCAGCCAAAAGCCTTTAGGTAGACTTTTTTGATGCCAGAAAGAATGCACTTTCTTAGGCATTAAAGAATCCGGGACGTAGGTGCCCGGATCTTTTATTTTTTGGCTCAACTATGTACTTGCAACAATAATAGTGCTAATATATAAAAAGATAAATATTGAAAGGAAATTTACAAATGGGAAAAACCTTAGTTTTGGCTGAAAAGCCTTCAGTAGCAAGAGATATTGCAAAAGTACTAAACAGCAATCAAAAAGAAATGGATTCTTAGCCGGTCCGAAATATGTAGTTACTTGGGCATTAGGCCATCTTGTGACTCTGGCTGATCCCGAAACTTACAGTGATAGATATAAGACTTGGAATATAGAAGATTTACCAATGCTGCCAAAGAAAATGGAACTGGTTGTTATAAGAGAAACCTCCAAGCAATTCGGCGTTGTAAAAAACCTGATGCACAGGGATGATATCGATGAACTGGTCATTGCAACAGACTCCGGTAGAGAAGGAGAACTGGTAGCAAGATGGATAATTATGAAGGCAGGATTCAGGAAAAACATCAAGCGTCTGTGGATCTCTTCGCAAACTGACAAAGCTATTAAAGATGGCTTTGCAGACCTTAAACCGGCCAAAGATTATGATAACCTGTTTTATTCTGCTCAGAGCCGTTCTGAAGCAGATTGGCTGGTCGGTCTTAACGTGACACGTGCATTGACCTGTAAATTTAATGCCCAATTATCAGCAGGAAGGGTTCAAACTCCTACATTGGCTATGATTGTAGAACGTGAGAATGAAATAAGGAAATTTGTACCTAGAGATTATTGGAGCATTAATGCTTGTTTCGACGGCTTCACAATTCAATGGCAGGATAAAACTTCAGGTCAAACAAGAATATTTGATAAAAAAAAGGCAGATGACCTTGTATCAAAACTTACAGGTCAAACCGGTCAAATTGTCGAAGTTCGCAAAGAAGCAAAGAAAGAGCTTCCTCCACTAGCTTATGATTTGACGGAGCTCCAACGTGATGCAAACAGAAAATATGGTTATTCTGCAAAACAAACACTCAATATAATGCAGAAGTTATATGAAACTCACAAGCTGGTAACATATCCGAGAACAGATTCGAGATATATAACCGAAGATATTGTTCCAACACTTATCGAGCGCTTAAAAAGTATTGCTGTTGGACCCTATGCAAAACCTGTGCAAGGCATAATGAGGAACAAAATTGTAGTAACCAAGCGTTTTGCAGACAATAGCAAGGTCTCAGATCACCACGCAATAATTCCTACCGAGCAGTACGTAAATTTGGCGTCTTTAAATTCGGAGGAAAGAAATATATATGATTTGATCGTAAAGAGGTTTATAGCCGTCTTAAACCCTCCTTTTGAGTATGAGCAGACTACCGTTAAGGTAGATGTAAAAGGAGAGCTTTTATACGCAAAAGGAAAGATAATAAAGTCATGGGGCTGGAAAAATGTATATGAAGGCTTTGGCAAGCTTGAAGAGGATGAGGAGGACGACGAAAGCAGTCAGTCTCTACCTGACCTCAAGCAAGGTCAAAAAGCTGTATTATCATCTGTCAAACTTCACAACGGTAAAACCAAACCTCCTGCAAGATATACTGAAGCAACCCTTTTATCTGCCATGGAGCACCCCGGAAAATTTGTTGAAAACAAAGCCTTGAGAGAGGCACTAGAGAGCACAAGCGGTCTTGGTACTCCGGCAACAAGGGCAGATATAATTGAAAAGCTGTTTAACACTTTCTATATTGAAAGAAAAGGTAAGGAGATTTTTCCCACATCTAAAGGAATTCAACTAATAGGCCTGGTTCCTTCAGATCTTAAATCTCCTGAACTGACTGCCAAATGGGAACAACAACTCTCCCTCATAAGCAAGGGCAAAAACAATCCTCAGGCTTTTGTCTCAGAAATGAGAAACTACGCAACAAAGCTTGTAAAGGATGTTATAAACAGTAATGAAGTCTTTAAACACGATAATGTCACAAGAGAAAAATGCGAATGTGGTAAATACCTGCTTGAGGTAAATGGCAAAAAGGGAAAAATGCTTGTGTGCCCGAACCGTGAATGTGGCTTCAGAAAGTCAATATCTCAAATTTCCAATGCCAGATGTCCTGAATGCCATAAAAAGATGGAAATCCGTGGCGAAGGCGAAAATAAATCCTTCTACTGCGCATGTGGATACAGAGAAAAGCTTGATACCTTCAAGAAGCGAAAAGGTGAACAAGTTAATAAAAAGGAAGTTACTAACTTCCTCAAACAGCAGGACAAAGGCGAAGCAATAAACTCAGCCCTTGCAGATGCATTGGCAAAGTGGAAGTCATAACACATCCTCATCTATGTCAATACCGGCCATTTTCATAAGATAGATCGCATTGCGTGTGGTTGAAACCCCCTTGCGAAGTTTATAGTCAAAGTATATTTTATTATCTTTATAGTACTCTTCAAAATGATAATTCTTTATCTTTGGATTATTCGCTTCAAGGTCACAAAGCTCAAAATCATGGGTTGAAACCATACCAATCGATTTTGTCTTGCTGAGTTCTTCAATAAGAACCCTCGCACCCGTATGGCGATCTCTTGAATTGGTTCCTTTGAAAATCTCGTCTAAAAGGAAAAAAACCTTTCTTCCCTCTTTAGCTTCCTTGATAATCTCCTTGATTCTCAAAAGCTCGGCATAAAATGAGGAAATACTCTTGCCAAGGTCATCGCTTACTCTCATACAACTATGTATATCCATAACTGATGCGCGGAAGCTTGAAGCGCAAACTGGTGCGCCTGCATACCCTAGAACCAGGTTTATTCCTGCGGTTCTCAATAGCGTACTCTTGCCGGACATGTTAGATCCGGTAATAAGAAGCACCTTGGTGGGCGTATTAAAACTCAAAGGGTTGCACACCCTGTCTGAGGTTATAAGCGGATGTCCCATTTGCTGCGCTTCAAAATAGTTCACCTCCCGGTCTGAAATCTCCGGTGTAACCCAATCGGGATTATCATGTTTTATAACAGACAGACTTGACAAAGCCTCAATATCAGCGATTCCTTCAAGCCATGCTTTCAGATGTGCTCCCGAGCTTTCCTTCCATTTTTCGAGAACTATCACATTGTGATAATCCCAAAGAGTCAGTATGTTAAATACAAAATAAAGCGGAGCATGCCTGTTGGAAATGGAATCAATTATTTTTGACAAGCTGTTTACCTGTTTATATGCAGGTATCCCGGATGCTCCTGCCATTTTTACGGATATCTCATTTAATAAAACCGATTCGAATTTCTTCCCTTCAAAACGGCTGAGCATTTTGTAATATATACCTATGTCCTTGCTAAACTTATCAGCCGTATTAAATATTTCATATCTTTCCATTCTCTTGTAGCGTAAAATGAAATATTGCAAAATTAATAAAAGTGCCGGTACATAGTATGGTACTATCGAAATCCATATAGAAAATGCCAAGGATAGTATTGTTATTATAGGAAGTACTTTTACAGCAATTCCAAGCCACAGTTTTCTGTAAAATTCATGTTCTTCATTAGCCCAGCAAATAAGCTTTTCAGGATCTTTCATACGATCCGACACCACAAGACCTTCACACAAAAATCGTTGTCTCCAGCCTAGCTTATTGGCCAGTTCTTTTACAGCTTCCTGGCGCAATTTAATACTTTCTTCATCCTTCTTGTTACCAGATAGCAACTCGCTTAATGCCCTACGTCCCAAAAAAGTATTTGCAGAATTAATCCATTGGAATACAGACCTGTTTCCGAAAATGTCAAGATCATGAGCGTATTCGTGGTTCAAATCCAGGAAATCTTTACCGTCGTCAGAAAAATTGTCCCACTCCCCGTTTAAGCGCTTCAAAGAATCTTCATTGATTTTTGCAAGCATGGAAGTATACGTCCTTGCTTTAAACATTTTATCATGTAGAAACAGTAAATAGCCAAATGAAACCACAAACGATATGAATACTGCGCCCATTACAAAGTAGTACTTGATTATTAATAAAAAAACGCTTAGTGCAATACCTGCTATAAACACTAACAATCTTAAGTTGCTGATTATATTAATAGCTTTGTTATATTTTTTGTTTATTCTTAAATAATAATCCCTTCGTCTTTCATATTTCTCTTTTGCAGTCATCAACTCAGCCCTTTACATTTTTATAATAAACTCGTCATATAGGATTTAAAGTTTTTCGCCTATAATATATTATCACAATATATTGGGTAATAAATAAAGTATTGAAATATTATCGCGGAAATGTTACATTTAATCAATAAGGGATAACGAAAAAATAACATCCTATTCTCATATTTAGAAAACATTATCAAATCAAGTTTTTTCGTTATCCAGAGTATGAATTTATATTTTAGTCATACCTAAGCACACAATTTCCAAAAAGGAGGCTATACAATTGTCAAAGTTACCGATAAAACTCACCTTTGGAGAAGAAGTCGCAAATGCCATAACCCATGGTGTAGCTTCGTTGCTCGTACTCTTTTCAATTCCTTGGGTATCAATCATCGCTTACACTAAAGGCACAATATATGACATAGTTGGCGTTACTATCTTCTGTGTGTCTATATTCTTAATGTTCCTGATGTCAACGTTTTATCATATAATGGAACACGAAACAAAACATAAAAAGGTTATGCGTATATTTGATCACATATTTATCTATGTTGCAATTGCAGGTACATATACGCCCATAGCCATTTCTGTCATAGGCGGTTGGCAGTCGGCAGTCATACTTTCCATACAATGGGCAATGGTTTTATTCGGCATACTTTATAAGTCAATTTCAAGAAAATCGATGCCTAAGTTTTCACTTATGATATACCTCGTTATGGGGTGGACACTTATTATTTTCATGCCTTTATTTATTAAAAAAGCTAACCCCCTGCTTTTCTGGCTTATTCTTGCAGGAGGAGTGCTATATTCTGCGGGAGCTGCCATTTACGCACGTAAAGGTTTCAAGTACCACCACATGGTTTGGCATTTATTCGTATTTCTAGGGGCATTAACGCATTTTATCGGCATTTGCTTCTTCATGTACAAATAGTGAAACTTAATAAATAGTCGTAGAAGCCTGTTAGGTTCTTACCATGCCAACTAGTCCAACCAAAGTCATATGATTTATACACTTATCCTTTGTTAAGATTTTAGAAATACTGGAAACATCTTTTAGCGCTATTGCGTAAACACTTACGCATCTATTTAGCATGTCTTTTAATACCAGATTTACTTCATTGTATATTTTCCTCGTAACCTTAACAAATTTTGAATCCATCAATATATGGGAGCATCTTTTCAAAAGCTCTTCAGGCGTACCTTTTGAAACTATTCTTAATTTTTCATTAATTATATGGGTGGATACTTTCAGGTTGTTGTCATACTCAAATGTAAGCTCATTTACCTTTGGTGCAATAGTTTCAATAAGTTTTTTGTCAAATCCTTTTGAAGCGGCATAATGAAAAATTGCTTTTTCATACTCATCACCTATTACATCAACTTGCTTATTATTTATTTTAATAACTTCGGCATAATTGCTAAGTACCAAAGAATGCATAAATATTCCAAAGCTCTTTTCCTCTTCATCAACATAATCCGCTTTTATAAGCTTCCCATCAAGATAAACCTCATCAACAACAAGATTTGAAGGACTATTAAAGTCTTCTATTATAGATTTTTTATTATACAACGCTATCTCCTTTGAACCAAGATTCATAAACAATCCCCTTTCTGTATTTCCAGAAAAACCACACACCAATTCAAATAGTCTTTATTTAATCAATAAGCGCATAGAACTAGTGTATTATTTTGTAAAGAAATTTATGCTTATAATTAAAATAAAACCCCGCACCCAAACCACCATGGCAAGATGCAGAGTCTCACGAATTACAGACTAACCGGGCTACAACTTTACCGTGTTGACAGTTTGTCCTCTGTAACTTACATTATACAGACCGTTACTCCCTCTGTTCTTATATTAGATCGCAAATTTAACCATCAATTAATTATAAACATTGCCTTTACAAAAATATCCTATTAACAATTTTAATTTTATAATAAATAATATTAATTTGTCAATTAATAAAATGTTAATAATTTATTAATTCTTTTACAAATTCCTCTTCTACCCATCTATCATGCCACTATATTCTCAAAAATTGGTATGAAATCAATCTAATTCCAAACTACAATAAGCAATTTATAACAATTTATAAAAAAAACATTTCTTTTCTCACGACACTTGAAGAAATATAGTTAATAGTAGTATAATAGTTTTTAAGGCTAAAATGTTTCAATTAAAAATTGCACATGGAGCTATTTTTATTTCAAGATATACTTTTGGGCAGGGGTTGTTTTTTTTATTAAAGTTTGTTAAAAAATAAACAACTATCCATTCTGCTTGTTTATAAAAGCAATATGTGCAAAAAGTGTTATGAAGCTGGTCGAATTTGCAAATAAATTTTATGAATAACAAATAGGGGGAATTATCTTGTTTAAATTACAAACACTTAACAAAATTTCATCCACGGGACTGGATGTTTTTGAAAAGGAAAAATACGAAATATCAACTGAAGTGGACAATCCTGATGCAATTCTTGTCAGAAGTGCCAATATGCTTGATATGGAATTGCAAGGCAATCTCAAAGCCATTGCAAGAGCTGGTGCAGGTGTTAACAATATTCCTATAGACAAATGCACTGAGAAAGGAATAGTAGTTTTCAATACTCCAGGAGCCAATGCAAATGCAGTTAAGGAACTTGTAATTGCTTCCCTTTTAATATCTTCAAGAAAAGTCTTTAAAGGTATCGAATGGGTCCAATCCCTTAAAGGCAATGGCAGCGAAGTTGAAAAAATGGTTGAAAAGGGTAAGTCCCAATTCGAAGGACCTGAAATTAAAGGTAAGAGATTAGGCGTAATAGGCTTGGGCGCCATTGGAGTTATGGTAGCAAATGACGCTCTTTCACTTGGTATGGATGTTATAGGATATGATCCTTATATATCTATCAATGCTGCCTGGGATCTATCAAGCGCTGTTCATAGAGCCAACAGTCTTGAACAACTGATATCAACCTCCGATTATATAACTATTCATGTACCTTTTATGGATAGTACTAAAGGTATGATAAACAAGAACATGTTCAGTATAATGAAAAAAGGTGTAAGATTATTAAACTTTGCAAGAGGTGGTCTTGTTGCAAACAAGGATCTCCTTGAAGCTTTGGAAAACGATACTGTAGCATGCTATGTAACCGATTTTCCATCTGACGAGTTGCTGGGTATTGAAAAGGTAATTGCAATTCCTCACCTTGGCGCATCAACTCCTGAATCGGAAGAAAACTGTGCATTGATGGCTGCCGTACAAATGCGTGAATTCCTGGAAAAAGGACATATCAAGAATTCTGTCAATTTCCCTGACTCAGAACTTGCACGTTCAGGAGATACAAGGGTAATTGTAGCTCATGACAATGTTCCCAATATGTTTGGACAGATAACTTCTATGATAGCTACTTATAAAATCAATATCGGAGACATGCTCAGCCGTCATAGAAACAAAATTGGCTATACCATATTCGACATTGAAGGTTCTCTTCCAGACCAATTGCTTGCAGGTCTGAAATCAATTGAAGGTGTAAGAATGGTAAGAGCCATATAAGATTATAACTCTACCAATCTCCTTAAATAGATATTTACACAAATAGTCTTTCAGAAAATTCTATACTTTGAGAAATATAATAGCACAATAGTTTCCTATATTTGAATAGACCCCGGCGAACTAATACCAAATCCTATCGCCGGGGTTTGTATTTCTTTTATGAAGCAACTTATTATTTGCCCAATTTAAATGTGTAAACACTATAACCTTTGACTATTCCAATCTCTCAAACTTTGCCTACATATTTTTTGACCATGATGCAATTCTTTCTTCACCTGAAAATTCAGATCTCAGTCTTCGGAATTCTCAGATCTGGATGTCTTCACAAGCTTTATATAGAATTACCCTACTTCTTAATACCTTTTAAAATATACAAAGTTGGGTGTAATCCAAATTCTATACCATACCGAATCTGTTCTGCCAATTTATCCTGCGGAATTACAGCACCCGTTTCGATAACATCCTTACTCATATACTCCTGGTAATTTAATGCATAATCTTCAAATAGCACTCTTCCATCCTTAAGTTCCTCACAATATTCAATATCTATGTCTCCCGTATTGTTTATCAGAGAATACCACCACTGGGGAGAATGGTAATTTGAACAACAGCCATCCCATATGTTCCAATCCCAATTAAAATTATATACTTCCGGGATAACTTCATAATCCGGTTCTCTATTAAAACATTCACTTCCTATGCAAAACGTTCCTCCGGTCCTTAAAGTGCGTAGTAATCTCTTTATAAACTCCGGTTCACTTCCGAACAAAAACAAAGAATTCAAACAAAAAATTGCATCAAAATAACTTTCTGCAAAAGGTATATTTTTAGTTATATCAAACTGTAAAGGAATAACCTTGTTTGAATAACCCGTATCATAAGCTTTTTTTGCAAGTGTTTCAGGTGAATTCCACAAGTCCACTGCAATAACTGTTACATCAAATTTCTTTGCAAGATATAAAGCTGCGGCACCCAATCCACAACCAAGATCAAGAACAATTCCACCTTTTTTGATGTTCATCAGCCGGACCATTTCAGACACAAGATATAAGCCTCCACAGCCAATATACCCGTCATATATCTGTTTTCCGGTATACCCTTTCAATTCAGGATAGTCCTTAATGTCAGGACTTCGAAACCCTGTCATCTTTTCTTTGAAATCCATCTTAAATCTCCCAAAACAAATTTAATAATTTACTCGCGTCAATCCCCATTATATACCAATACTGCCGTACTTTCAATGAAAAGCTTCCACATTGCCAAGCAGCAATGACCTCTGACCTTGGTAATATATGCATAGCTTGTGCAACGCTCTTGTCATTGACACATATAATAACTTTATGTCCAATTCGTCTTCTTTATACATGTCACTATCCGCATCAGCTATCATTACAACATCGAACTCCAACCCTTTTGTAAGGTATGAAGGCACAATGAGAGTGCTGTTTTTATACTCTTCTTCTTTACCGGTTATCATATTCAAGTCATCAATTTTGCCTTTCAGAAGTTTATACATATTCTGGCAACCTTCCACAGTTTTACACACTATGGCAGCTGTTTTAAAGTTCTCTCTCCTGAAGTGTTTTATCCTTTCGGATATGTCCTCTGCAATTTCTTTGGTGCTTTGCTTTTCAATTATTTGTACTTTATCACCATGCCTTATAACAGGTTTTGCAAGTACCAATTCATGGTCTTTAATTCTGCTTATTACCGTATTGGCAGCTCCCATTATTTCAACTGTAGTTCTATAGCTTTCTTCAAGCGTAAGGAAACCACATTTCTGTCCATCAAAAACATCATCTACAACATCCTGCCAGGTCTTTATGCCTCTATAGGAATGAATACTCTGGCATAGATCTCCTAAGATTGTAAAGGAACTGTCCTTTACAATCTTTTTGAGCACATAAAACTGAAATGCGCTAAAGTCTTGTCCTTCATCAATTACAATATGCTTGACAGGTATTTTTTCGTCCATGCCATGTATCAAATACTTTAAGTATATAATTGGCGCAATATCTTCAATTTCCAGCATACCTGATTTCAATGTGTCCATTGTATACTTTCTTGTGTAATCAATCAAATCCTTTTCCGCCCTGCCGCCAAGAAATCTGTTAAACATCTCTTCATTGTTTATCAGATCGGAATAATACTCGTATGGACTAAACTTTGAAATCTTCTTAATGTATTCATTAACGGCACTTTTGGCATAACTCTCAATTTTTCCTACCACAGCATCTCTTTTTTCTATTGCTTCGATTATCAGCTTTTGCCTTTCGTCACTCTCTTCCATAATTTCCTTAAGATTTCGTATTACTATATCGCACTGCTCGTTCAGGTTATTTATAATAGCTTCCTTTTTCTGTTTCAATCTGTTTGTAAGATATTTCTTTATTTCATCGATGCGACGAACAATAGGCCAATTTTTATACTGTTTCAGAAACAGATCATTTATCTCTTCATACTTAAATACGACTGTATTTGCAATTTTAAAGTGTTCCTTAGGGATAAAGGAACTTTCTACATGTTTGACGTAATCGTCCATTACCTCTCTATACTTCATTGATGCTTTAAACTGGGAACACCTTTTCAAAAAGCTGTTTGCTTCTATCTGTTCCTTTGTAACATTGTGATTTACAAACCTTGTTAGTTTCTCAAAGGGGTCCTTCAGTTTAAACCTTTTACCTATCAACTCCATGGCAAACTCTTCAAAAGTGGTTTGTTTAACTCTTTCTACGCCAAGCTCCGGCAAAACCTCGGAAATATAGTTCAGAAAAAGCTTGTTAGGAGCAATAATCATAAAGTTTTCCGGTTCAAATGACTTCTCAAAGGTATACACAAGATATGCAATCCTGTGAAGTGCAATAGTCGTCTTGCCACTTCCGGCAGCCCCTTGGACAATCAAAGGCTTCCACATATCGGCTCTGATTATTTCATTCTGCTCAACCTGTATTGTAGAGACAATCTCCTTAAGCCTATTGTCACTGTTTGCCCCCAGGTAAGTTTGCAGAAACTCATCATTAGTGGTTATATCTATATCAAATATCTCTTGTAAAACACCCTCATTAATTGCAAACTGCCTTTTTAATGAAAGTTCTCCCTTAACATTACCTCCAGGACACCAATAATCAGCATCACCTATTCTTCCTTCATAGTAAAGGTTTGCTATCGGCGCTCGCCAGTCAACAATAATTACCTCCTGATCTTCATCTCTCATAAGTGACATCTTGCCAATATATATGTTTTCTTTTTTATTGCTATCCTTCTCCTTGAAGTCTATCCTTGCAAAATAAGGCTTACTTTTTGCCACCAAAAGATTTCTAAGCCTTAGAGCAAGCGTATCCCTGATGGTAGTATTAATCATAAGATCTATATAGCTTTGGCTGTTTTCTGAAGTAAAATGCTTTTGTACATTATCAATATCATTATCCAACCGTTCTTTCTTCTTAACAGTTGATTCAAGGCTCTTCTCAACATACCCAAGCGTATAATTGCACCTTTCCAACTCTTCTTTATATGATGGGTGATTTTTAGCAGCCATAATTCATTTACCTCCCATGCAAAATTACCCGTTGATTTAATAGAAATTTAATTATATTTGAAAGAATAAAAAAAATAAAGTTTTTTTGCAAATCTTCCATACTAAAAGGTCTGAACCCTGTATAATCCGGGAATCAGACCTTTTGTTAAAATTCTTATTTATCTGCCATCCTGACAGATGTCATTCATTAAGATAACCAATACTTACAACAATTATTATTCCTTCTTAAAAGCTCCTTCTCTATAGTTGTTCATTGGATCCCACAAGAACCACTCTTCATATCCGGCATCATACACAGCCTGTATCTGCTGCCTTACCTGCTCATCCTCATAGTACTGCCAATTGCCATTTCCGATCCATGTGGCGGTAAAGTCCTGCAAATAAGTTCTCAGTATTGGTTTATGTCCTTCAACTTTTTCATGCCTTGCCTTTGCTTTTAACAGCGTATTCTTTATTACTCCATAAGGGTCTAAATCCGGTTTTGGAAATTTAACGTTGTTAATTATCTGTCCATTAGCATAATGTGACGGATAAGCCATCGGGCATAAATAATCAAGATTTTCACCAACATATTCAAAATATTGTCCTATTCCTTCAGTGTCACCAGGGCTCTCAAGAATAATTGCAAATACATCACCCGATATTATAGCATTAGGAAGCTGCTGTCTCGCATAAGCTAAAAAGTCATTTACAACTTCATATAACTGTCTGTCATCCTTGCCTTCAAAAACCATCTGACTTTTCTTCCCATCAGGAAATCTGATGTAGTCAAACTGAACTTCATCAAAACCTCTTGCAAGGGCTTCCTTTGCAAGATCAATATTATACTGCCATGCATCTTTGTTGTAGGGGTTTACCCAATTCATTTGGTTATGAACGTATAATCCGCCTTCTGTATTCTTTATAGCCATTTCCGGCTTGTTTTTCGCAAGGATTGGATCTTTGAAACATACTATCCTTGCTATTGAATAAATATCATTTTCACGCAGTTTTGTTGTCATTTTTTCGATGTCATATAATGATTCAATAGCACCTATTTCAGAGGCTAATGGTACTTCGGATTTATAGCTTACAATACCGTAATCGTTTTTAACGTCAATTACATAGCTGTTTATCTCGGTAGTATTAGCCAATTCAATATAGTGATCAAGTCTTGCTCCTGCTGATGAAGCAGTTAAATACAAACCTTTGGCCTTCACCCTTTTTTGATTAACCTTTAAATTTTCCGGTGTGCTTGTAGGAGTACTTTCGGGTATTACTTCATTATCGGCACTTGGTTGTACCAATGTAGCCACAGGAGTAGGACTGGGCTGGTTTGATTCCCCATTAACAAGGGTTGCTTTAGATGAATTACATGCACATAATGATATTGCAATTATACATAACAAAAGCGACAACGATATACTTCTTACAATGCCTTTTTTCATAAGTATGAACCCCCATATTTATTTTATTGAAGCTAAATAATAACAAGATATGCCTTTTTGATAATAATACTATATCAAACAAAGTTTTAAAGTACAATAGCAGTTTATGGACTTTTAATAGATAAATATTTTTCGATATGGTATATAACACATTTTTAGTCAAAATCATATAATGTCACAGAATATTTTATCATAAGGAGACAAAATTTATGTTTCCAATACATATAGTCGGTATTGCACTTGCTGGCAGAATGTTGTTTTCAAAGCAAAATGGAAAGTCAGAAGATAAAAAGCAGAACTTTCCTATAAGGCTGCGCCTCCCAGTAAGACCTAATGACTCCGTAGATTCCAGCCCTGCAAACCCACTGGAAATTCTCGTTAAAGGAATAAACAGACAATTGACCGACATAATAAAACCGCAGCCACGTGAAAACTTCGATGAGATTGTGGAAAAATTTATACCACAAGACAGTGTTGTTCTTACCCCTAAATACCCTTCACACTCTAAAAGTATCGGCTTTGCTGACTTAGACGGCGATTTACGGAATGAATTGATCGTATCCTTCAGAAATGCCAATGAAATCAAAACAATTATACTAAAAAAAGATAATGACACCTGGTATAAGGCGGCTGAAGCAGGAAATGAAGGATATGAGAGTATTAACTACAGGGAATTTGTAGATCTTACAGGCGAAGGTAAAAAACAACTGATAATAGCCTTTTCATCAGAAGGCAAGCCTGCTGAGCTGCACGGCTACTCACTTGGTGAGGATAATCTTAGTGAGCTATTCAGATTGAACTATAACAGGCTTCAGGTATTAAAAGCACCCGGCAATGACAGAAACAAGCCTGAAGTAAGCCTCGCAATATGGAATAAGGAAGATAGCGGAGCATACAATGTCGAGTTGCTTAAGTGGAACGGAGCACAGCTTGAATCTGTAAACGACGCCGATACATATTATTACGACAATGTTGTCCCCTATTGCTTGAGGAAAGTCAAAAGGGATCCGGATATTCCACAAAACTGGTATAACCTGGCCAATTCGCTTGCCAAGGCAGGGGTGCTCAGGGATGCTCAAATGGCCATTGAAGTTGGTCTGCGGTATAACTTAAGTCCGGAGCTAAGTGATAAATTTGCTGCGTTGAAGGATAGAATTGAGAAAACATAATTCTATAGTCTATACTTCTATAGGTAAAATTTTATCTTTATTCTATCAAGTTATCAAGACAAGGAAGAAATAATATCAACAGTGCAACATTCAAAAAATTAGCACTATCCGAATAAATAACCAAGAAAAAAGCCCGAAGGGTAATTGTACAGTGTGTACCTATCCCTCAGGCTTTTTGAATTTTTTCTAGCTCTTGCCTAGCAATTCAAGCAAGGCCCTCTTTTCATCACAATCCTCACAGTCGTTTAGGAAGTATTCAATTGACCCTTTCACAATTTCCTTTCTATTTATATCGCTTTCTTCACTAATTTCTTCAACTATTTCAGTAAGTTGTTTGTATTTATCTTTAAGTATATTGGTACACTTTTCATTTATCTTTTTACTTTCGGGTGATATTTCTGTTATTCCCATCTCATCCGGAACATATTCGGATACAAAGACTAACTTTTCATCATCCCATTTGAAAACAACTTTCTTTGTATCCTTTACTTCTATCTGTCCATATTCATCAACAACATCAAGATTTAGCAAATAATACTTTGTAACGGTATAATCAACTTCCAGTTTTGCATCGTCACCATCTGTTAATTTAATGCTCTTTGCATTTAATCCATATCCCCCCAAATGTGACTGAGAAAAATCATCATATGGAAAACTTATAACAAGTTTTTTACCTTGTTCGTCAATCATATACCAATCTTCAAAATACCTAGCCTCACCGGTGCCATAACCCTTACAGCTTTTACCGACAAAAAATATTTTATCTTTGGCTTTTTCCAAACGATACTCTGTTCCTGCATTTCTGCCTCCAAATTCTATACAGTCAATAAACTTGTCCTCTTTAAAGATCAAAAGCCTCAAGTCAAATCCATTATAGAATCCCAACACCTCATAAGGTTCACCCTTATCATCAAGATTTATCTTACGTTTTTCCAACTCTAGAGGTTCTCTTCCATACCAGCCTTCGATACCAAGGTTTTTGCTGATGTATTCCATGTAGTAGGGTCTTTTTTCATTATATATAGCTTCAATTTCGTCCGGTTTCAAATCTTTTGACACTTTATTAGCATTAAAAACCTCATCAAACCCCTTTAAAAATTGCTCGTCAGCTTTGATATCAATTATCATTCTTTCGGTAAACATTTGATAATTGCCGGGTTTTTCAGGCAGCTCTAATAAGGTGACATAGGATGTGGAAATAATTTCATTGTAATTATTTTGCGATTCAACACTTACATAACCATCAGAATATTCAATAATCATTGCTCTGCACTTTTTTAGCATATCCAGCCTTTGCTTCTCTAGTGCGTCATAGTCAAATATCCTTTTACTCTCCAGAAGTTCAAATTTCTGACCGGAAAAATTCGATTTCACAAAATCAAGTAATTGAGTTTGTACTTCGTATTGGTTGATCTTACTGCTTCCCATATCACTCAGTTCTACTCTGACCGCTTCTTCAGGCATAGTAAGTCTTGCAGGAGCTTCAAGGTTCTGTGGGTCTAAAACTGTGCCTTCACAAAATTTATCAACGTGTCTTTCTAGCCAATCCTCAGCCTCATAAATCCCCTTTTCAAGGACGGTATCGCCAAACCTTACTTTCTTACTAACACTAACTGCTCTTGCAGCCAAACTAATCTTAAGAGCCGTATCTCCGTTAACAAATATTTCTGCCTCATGGTACATTTCCCATTGTTCATCGGTTTTTTTATATTTCATTCGGGAGAGCAAGCTGCAAAACTCTTTGATAATACCATCTTTTATAAGGATTGTCTCATCATTGGTGCTCAAATTTTTGATTTTTATACTGGATATATCAATATCATCAAGTATTAATGCATCATCCTGAGCCTCTACTGTCATAGTAGGCTCTGGTATGCTGTCTGTTTGTTTTGTACCTTCATCGCACGCCGTAAACAGCAAAAGTCCAATTAATGCTGCCAAAACTATTTTTTTCATATTTTCACCTCGGTAATTGAATGTTCCTTGCTTTATCTCACTAAAAACGTTACAGCTAAAAGCAGGTATTTTGATTACCTCCAAGCATCCATCAATGTTTTATACTTTTCTCTCTCGCTCAAAACCATTGTACAGCTTTCCCAATCAATATTACCAATTGCCTGTCGTTCGTACCTTATCGCAAATGGATGCTGCTTTGGAATTTCATCAATTAGTCTTTCCGCTGCCTCTTTATCATTCAATGCAATCTGAACCCATACATCTTCAAGTACATCTGGTAACTGACCGAATATACTGCTTATATTCTGAAACCTCTTAGATAACATGTCATGAACTCTGTCTTCGACCGAATCCTTATACCGCATATTATAAACGAACACTTTTTCATTTACCTGCCCTATACGCTGTATACGGCCTTTTCTTTGTTCAAGCCTTGTCGGATTCCAAGGTAAGTCAAGATTGATTAGTGTTCCAAGTGTCTGAAGATTCAAGCCTTCTGATGCCGCATCAGTGCCTACAAGTATTTTTATTTCACGTGTTTTCACTTTTTGTTTTATATCCTCTTTGGTACATTTCTTAAATATTCCGTCAACTATTACCCCTGACTTATCACCACCTGCATAGAGTCCAACTACAGTATTTTTCAAATCTTTTGAAACTTCGGTTGCAACCCATAATGCAGAAGCATAGTACTGTGAAAATATAATACATCCCTTTTGTGCAAATTCTTTTTCTTTAAGCAAAGAAAGGACCAACTCATATTTAGGGTCTCTATCTTTGTTTGCATCAAGTTTATTGATAAATCTACGCAGGCAATCTCTTTCTTCTTCAGCTAAATCCTTAACCTCGCTGTACTTTTCATCTTCAGCATTTTGCCTTCTTCTTACTTTGTTATTTGTTTCTTCTTCAGATTCATCATCATCCTCATCAAATATGGCTTCAGACTCCATTCCCCAATTGAGCATCTTTTGTGCAGTAGAAAGACCAGCAACCATTGTGCTTCCAACTCTTTTCAAGAGCAGTGTTTTGATAAAACCTCCACCTTTAACTCTTTTGCTTAAAAGCTCACAGAATTCCTCAGCACACTCATATGCCTCTTTCAGATAAGGTGTGAGTTTAATTGCCTCTTTTTCATCCTCACCCATTAAAACTAATTCAATTTTTTTCAAATATGGTTCACTAGTTTCCGGGTTATTGTTACTCTCCAGAAACTCCCTTGTACGCCTTATAATATGCCGAATAAAAGGGTTATGGTTTTGCATGAAACCATTTTCCAATATTCTTCCAACCCTTCGGCTATCCGGACCCCTGCTACTTATTATCTCTCTGAATACATCTGGTTTAATTACAAAACAATCCTCAGAAATTCCTACACTCTTTCTTAAAATTCCAAAATTCATTGGATCTTCATCTGCTGGTGGAAATGGATTGCGTAGCCATTCACACTGTTCAAGAAGACCGTCAATATTAGAATTGATACGTTCTTTGTCCATTATTAAATTCAATGCCTTTTCTGGATTTGTACGCCATTTTGATAGCTCGCTTCCAAGAACACTGTCATTTTTCTGAGATAGAATATATAGTAAATCCCATGCCTCTATAGGATACATCTGAACAGGTGTGGCTGTTGCAAGAAGCATGCTGTGAGTGTTTTTCGATATTTTCATCAAAAAATCCATTAGTTTATTGGGCTGAGGTTTTTCATTTTCTTTACCGTCACCTAAATTATTACGTCTTGCCCGATGGGCTTCATCAACAATTACACATTCATACTTCATTGATAAAAGCTGTTCTATATATTCTTCGCGACCATTCACAATGATGCCTTGTGATATAATTCCTACTTTTCTAGGGCACTTCCTTATGTCTTCTGTTGGAGGATATTTTATCTCATTTTCATCCTGCCACTCTCTTCCTGTCCACACAGCTGACGGCATACCGAGAAGATTTTTCATCTCCTCCTGCCATTGACAGATTAAGGTCTTTGGTACAATGATTAAAATGGGCTTACTACCGCTCAAAGCCATTAACTGCGCTGATAGGGCAAGTTGTATTGTCTTTCCTAATCCAACCTGATCTGCCAGTACATATCTTGCACCATAACTCTTTTGGTGGTCATGAAACACAGTATTTACAAAAAACTTCTGATGTTCCCAAAGTCCAAGTTCATTTCGATAAACAGGTGATTCGACAATCACCTGTGCCGGCTCAGGTTCTGCTTTCCATTTTGTTATGTCATCAATAACTTTACGGTCTGAGATACGTCCTATGTCCTCTATGACAAAATCGGACAATGGAATCGCCGAAGGATGATGCCAAAAGTAATCAAACTCCTCCTGCACCCATTTAACTGCCTCATCACTATCATCTTCCCATAGTATTTCATAATTTAATTTCCACGCTGAATATGTTTCGTTCACACTTCCAATGAAAGATGTTTTGCTATTATTAGAAAGTGTAATAACTCCTGCTTTTCCATGGATCAATCCGAATACATCGTTTGGTAAAACCTTCACAATCAGCTTTTTGCTTTTCAATAAATCATAAAGTTTTTTAAGTCTCGGTGAATTATTTGAAAATTTCTGTTCCGGCTCACTTGCACACCATTCCTTCCGCAAAGCATTTGCGGCAGCAGTTGCAGTTATAACATCGTCTTTCTCAAGACATGAATTACATATAAGCCTCACTGTGCCAGATACCGATTCAATTTCCTCACCGGCAACTTCAAGAATTGAGGAACTAAAAAATCCTGCAATACGATCGTAACTTATTGCATTCTTCAATTTCTCATGCAAAAAGGCTTTATCCAGTCTTTTTGATCTCGATGAAAATCTATTTATCAAAATCTCACCCACTTATTTCTGCAATTTATCTTTCAACCTTTCTGTTTCCCCCATTTCGAGTTGTTGCAAAAAATGCAACAACTCAGCTTCTTTCTAATTCGCCCTCTTGTGTTTGGAATATAATTATTTCAGATTCATTTTCCACAAAAATAGCCTCTAAATCATATCGTTTGACACAAGTTCTTTAAGTATAGCCGCAGCCTTAGAGGCACTCATCCAGTGTTCCATGTTATGAATCGGCTCAAAGGTAGATATATAGTTTAAAAATTCACATATTCTATCTCGCATGTTCCAATATTCATCCAATTCACTCTTCAGCCAATTCTTACCCGACTGAGCATTATCCTCTTTATTCATTAGGTATAGTGCCATAAAGACATTCCTCAAAAGGGATGAAGCGAACCCTGTTCCACCGCCAATACTACGGTTTGCCCACTCATCAGGTGTTTTAAGTCTTGCCGTATTTGCCCTTGAGTTTTCCATTAAATCCTTATATTCAGCGACCCCAAAGCCTCGTGCAAGTTCCTGATAGTTTGAAAGCTGGTAACTGTTGTTTTTTTCAATTTCCAAACCTTTTATATAAAACCTTTCATCCGGGGCAAGTGATTTCCATATGAAATTATCAAATTCATATGGAATCAACTGATCATATGCAATTCTTGTTGCCGATTCAATAAGCTTTGCAACCGGTGAAAGTTCGCCCTTTTTTCTATCTCTTGACAACTCATAAGCTACATCAATATCCTCAATACGCTTTACAGATGTCAATACTTTTAATGCAGCTGCATATGCCGCCAAAATGTAGTCGGCATCCGAGAAGTTCGGTTCCTCTTTGTCATCAAGGGTATGCATACTGTTAATTTGTCTTTTTACTTCTTCTTCTATGTCAGGATAAATTTCATCCAAATATGCCGTTTGGGTTGATGTTTGTTTTCTCAAAACTAGTAGTACCGTGCCTTTTACATAGTTTCCCTCTTTTAAACCGCTGGCTTCTGTTTCTGTAGCAATATTCCAAGCTGCTACTACCTGCAAACCAGCAGACCAAACTATTAAAGCCAAGTCTGCCCATACACTTACATCCTGATGTGTAAACATAATGATTTGCAAACCATTGTCAGGCATGTTCTTTGCAAGGTTCGAGTAGATTTCCACCATACTTTGCTTGAATGATTGTTCTCTACCTTTGACAGCAAGTATTTTTTTGCTATCTGTATACCATTCTGAAAATGCTTTTCGTAGAATCTTTTTATCCCAAGCAAGAAAAAACTCTGAAAGCTCATGATAATTTACTGCATCTGCATATGGTGGATCTGTCACCCATATATCAATTTTCTTCTCGATTGTTCTTGCATCAAACAACTTGCACGAAGTATTACTCATTATTTTATTACCTAAATATACATTAAGTTTCCAAATATCTCTCAGTTCATAAAATCCTCTAAAACTGTAATTAAAGAGTGTATTAAATGCCTGGTTATAAAAGGTTTGTTTATTTGTATGATGATCATCATTTTCCCACCTACATAACCTAGAATTCCAATCCGCACACCTATTTACAGCTAAAATACATGCTACCATTTCTTTTGATGATTTTGCCTTTTGGCAATCTCCTCCATAAGCAAACCCAATACCAATAATTGCCTTGGATTAAACAACTGGTGCCAATATCTCCACCCACGTGTTCTCATTAATTCATTAGTTTTTTCACCTTCTTCAATTTCAGCAGAAGGAATATACCCAAATTCCTGCCAATCCTTAAATTTATCAGAAAGTATACTTACAACCTTTTTCTCACGCTTTAGATCATTTTCAGTAGGAGCAACATAATAACGTATACGTTTTAATTTAACCTTACCTTTTTTATCAACATACTCTTCTTCATGTTCATATCTTATACAATAAAGTCTTTCTTGAAAAACATCGTCCTCCCGAGGTATAAACTCCTCCCTTTTCCACTGTCTTAATCCATAGCCTTCACTTGTATCTCTTCTTATAGCTGAAACTGGCACTGTTTTTTACAATGAGGACAATGCATATTACCAGTTACAATAGTTGCTTTTTCATCAGCCTCTTTCATTTCTTTTGCGGTAACACCGCTTTTTATCTCTATATCAAAGCCATCTTTTCCATTATCCTTCAATAATGCAACAGTCATGGTCCCTTTTCCTATAATCCATGACGGTGAAAGCGGAACCTTATAACCACATTCGGGACAAATGGTTTGATTACAGTATAAATATGAATTTGCCCGGTCACCCTGCTCATTGGTTTCAATTTCCCACTCTTTAACCTGTTCGTCTACCGCTTTATAGACTTTTTCCTGAAATTCTCTCAATTCCTCTATTTCTTTGTCACTTGCACCTGCTATATTCAAATCTGCCCATGTAAGCAAGCCAGCTATAGGATTAAGTCTGACGCAAAAACATCATTTCCCATTCTTGCAGCTTCAAAAGGTATAGAGCCTCCACCACAAAAACAATCACCCACAACAGCCCTGTGTCCGAACTTTTTAACTCCAAGCTGTTCTACAAGTTCCTGCAAGGTCGTTGCTGTAGTCCCCAAGTGAGCGTTTATAATTTCCCATTCCTCTTGATCAATGTTCTCAGCTTCCTCAGGACGAATGCAATATGTTAATTTCCTATCATAAGTAAGCCTGTGCCAAGCCTTTGCCTCTGCCTCATACTTCTCTTCGTTGGTTATCTCTTCCTTCCATTTTGCTACATTATTACCAACAAAATATTGTTCCCGCTCCTTATTTGTAAGCTTTTCAAAGATATCCACAGCTGAAATTCTTGTTGACTTTCGATGTGATAATCCCTTTTTATCCATAGTCATTATTTTCAAAAATATGTCCATGTCCTTTTTTGCATCATTTGAAGCAGGCATTAAAAGTCCAAGTATCGCTGCTCTTACAAGTACTAGCGGTTTTCTTCCCCACCACTTACCTAAACCTGTAAGAGTTTGCCCACTACCTGCTTTTCTTTCCTTATAGCTCTCCTTCGATACTTTTGAAACAGGGAACTGCACCTCTATAAAAGATTTATCATTCATGTCCATTCCCTCCGATATTTTTTATGATCACCCATCTACCAGTTCTGGAGCTTCCTTTCCTAGCTATTATTCCGTCTTCCTTTAATTTATTAATTTTCCTTTGCACTGTTCTTTTTGTCACCTTTGTAATTTTTGAAATTTGTGTAAGACTTACGGAATCATTAGCTTTAATAATATCAAGTATCCATATGTTTAATTCATCATCGGTGACATCGGTGACATTAGTGTCATTAGTTTCTTTTTCATAAGTATCACCATTTTGACGTTTTAAATAAGAATCCCTCATTAGTGTCACCATAAAAAAGCCTTCCACCTCAAATTCCGGCAAAGGCAAATCAGCATCTCTCATGGCATTGGTTATTCTTGAAATACCTGTCCCCATTTTTTCAATATAGTTTGCACGCTGAAGAAGTGACGCAATATTAGGGTTTCTGGTAATGCTTATTTTCCCAAATTTATTAGCGTCAATACCTTTTGGAACTCCTCCCGGATTTGTTATTACCACTCTGTCATCATAAATTTCCACCATGATTTGGGCACCCTTTTCAAAATAGTCTCTGTGACAATGTGCGTTTATGACAGCTTCTCTTAATGCAACCTCCGGTATATCCAAAATTTCTTTCCGACGTACCGATTTTATTTCATACCTTAAATTCAGATGTTTCTTCAAAAATATTATAGTATCCTCAATGTTAGAGAGAATATCTCCTGTAAATTCTTTTCTATCTAGAACAATTTCCTTATCCAATCCTTTAAATAATGCACAAACTACATAAGCATGACTTAAAAACTGTGTAGGTTTTTTTGCAAAAAATAAAATACCAGAATTATTTAAATAATACTTTTCATCATGTTCTTCAACACAATTAAGATTCATCATGGTTTCCAATACAGGTAAAATATTGCTGATATTCGCTTTCTTTAAATAGTTTTCGTAAATGTCATTATCCAATGCTTTATCCAATTGAACCTTTTTATTGATTATTTCATCGAAAATAATCCGACCTTCGGATTGAAAAAATTCAATAATTTCATCCCGGTCGAGTTTTTGAGAATTTGCACCCATTCTAATGAAAAAACCTTTTGAACAAGCATAGGGCTTATTTTTTCCCTCTGTAACATATACCGCTACAACATTTTTGATATTCTCAATATCAACATCAATGTGCGGCTTAATTTGCTTGAGTGTATCCTGAATTCTTGAAGTTCAGGCTTTATTTGTGATACTGTGGTAAGCATACTACGATCATTGAGATCAAAGTCAAATACATTAATCAGATACTTGTTTTTTGCCTGTTTCCCATTATCAGCATAAAGACCTGTTACAATTTGTCTCATAAGCCTTATCAAACCTCGTGTTTGTTGAAATCCCGGGTTTTCTTTAAACCTTGCATATAAATCCCTTATAGAAGGATGAAAGGGAAAACTGTCTTTTATTCCGGTATATATATGTTCTGGTGTAACAGTTGTAAAACTCATTTTCTTGGCGTTTGAAACTGCTTCCTGATACCCTAGGGCAACCAGATTTATTTCTCCTGCTTCCGGCATATTTTCAAACAATCTTCTTCTCAATATGTGATAAACCTCATCAGATGTACTACCAACAGGCTCAATATTCAATGCACTTCTATTCACTTCATTTTCTAAATTTTTAAAGGAAGAACGAATAAGCTCACTGCCACTTTCATAAGTTGCCTTCAAATCAGATACTACCAAACAAACATTTGAAAGCTGCCCTTTGCCAAGTGCCGAAAACAGGTTGGCAAGTGCTGTAGATGTCACTGTGCATAAATCGGAGTTACCGATGGCTTTTGACTTAGCATTTTCCAAATAAGGAGGAAGTTCATCAAGTAAAATTAATAGCGGTTCTCCTTCCAGAAGCTTAATCCATGCAGTTTCTCCCGGTGCAGACAAGGGGCTGTAATACTGGCTAAACATATCTTTTTTACCTAACTGCTCAGCAATTGAACCCCAAATTCCAAAAGGAGCATCACTCTCACAACCTGTAAACGCTACTACTTTAACTTTTCCCAAGTTTTTATATTTGTTATTATTAGGTAGTACTTTATCACGATATTCGGGATTTGAAGCAATCAATCCAAGTGCCAACATGTTGTGAGTTTTACCTCCACCCATGGCTTGAGTTAATTTAACAACCCCTGTGGAACCTTCCTTACTAAATCGTTTAAATGCCGCATCAAATAAAACCTTCATTCCACTTGTAAGATAGTTTTCTTCAAAAAAGGCTTTCGGATCAATGTTCCCCTCTATCAGATCCGATATATTTAACACATCTTCCCGTTTTGTCTCATCAAATACGCTCGCCATTGGTTTACAAAGTTCAAACAAAGTTTTCATTGGTACTTCCTCCAAAATTAATTTATCTATAACATTTCTTATTTTCTAAAATATCCTTATAAACCTACTCAAAAACAATTCCCACAAAAATCACATCTTTGACAATTATAAAAGAAAGAAAAACTCTCTATAATTATACTACCTTGAACAAAATAAAAACAACATATACAAAAGATTATACCTCACTTACCAAAGGAAAAAATATCTTCCTTGACATTATCTTACCAAATAATAGTACAAACAAAAAGCTAATATTTATAAAAATGTAATGTAAAAATTTTTCCTTTGAAGAACCACCTAGTATAACGTAAAATAAATAAATGGACTAATTATCTGCTATAGTGTATAATTAAAACATCGGAGGTGTTTTGATTATGGCAAAATTCCAGTTTTTAGTTGTTTCAAATGACGATAAAGAATATTTGGAGTCAGTGGTTCGCACAAGGACAATACAGGCACAGGTTGCAACTCGTGCGAAAATATTACTTCTCAAAGAAAGTGGTGAAACGA
>Ga0208826_1000505_pt1 | contig 40506 bp, 30 predicted proteins | sample AD_UKC115_MetaG_FD_184451 | JGI IMG/M metagenome (GOLD analysis project Ga0208826, IMG submission 184451) | Active sludge microbial communities of municipal wastewater-treating anaerobic digesters from Hong Kong - AD_UKC115_MetaG (SPAdes)... | ecosystem: Engineered > Bioreactor > Anaerobic >...
CTTACAGTTGTTAGTGATGAATCTAGAGCGTAAGCTCCGGCTTCTTCTTTACTATTTTTTCAAAGAACATTTTTGGCCACTCAAGTTGGCTTGCTGATAAAAATTGAGGGCTGTTCAGCAGCCCCTACTTAAAAACGAGTAGATACATTTTAACAATAAATGGAGAAAATAAACCAAATACAATATTTCATAAAACCGTTCCCCTACCTTAAGCCCATAGGGGAACGTAATTTTATTTATCGATATCACAATAGCTGTAAACCCTTACTCTTGAAGAATTTACAACTGACGGCAGCATTTCTTCACCACATTCATAAGTTTAAGACTCTTTTACCTAATGCAACAGCCCTTTCCATCAACCATATTATCATATAAATAAACATTATGTCGAAACATACATTGAACAAAAACAGATGTTTGCTCAAATCTGCTTCTCCATCGCATATTACTGGAACAATGAATTGAATAATGCCGATAAGCATAATAAGAATAAAGGTACCGAAATACAATTTTTCCCCGGCTTTCTGCGCCTTAATATATTGTACTGAAAGGATAATTGCATAAGATATAAAGAAAAGCAAAACAAACCACAGCGAATGCGGCAGAACTTTTACTTTAAAGTCGTTCCATACCCTGAAGTAACTTACTTCTTTTCTTATCTCGTAACCTTTGGTTTTTTCGTAGTTTCCAAACCCTTGTATCAGATTAAAAGCCTTGACTGCTGTAATCTCAAGTTTTTCAATATACCTTTTTGGATGTCTCAAATAAAACAATCCTACTTTAAAAGGACTTACACTACTGTTAATTTCCTTAAGAAATACAGGTTCTTTAATATTTATAGGATACTCCTCCATAAAAAAGTTTGTCCCCGAAAGATCAGCATATTCTTTACTTAACCCTAATTCCTCAAGATCGGATTCCGGGGATTCGGAATCTTTCAATACTCCATAAAAAACTGATTGATATTTATTGCACACTCTCATTACACCGGGGATTGAAAAGTAGGATAATACAGATGTCATTACAAGTAATGTTGCACACACCGCAATGGTTTTTCTCCACTTCCCGCTATTTTTAATTCTTAGTAATAACAGGCTAAATACAGCTAAAACCAAGCCTATGGGAGCATATTGTACCTTTGCACCGATCAGAAGAATTGCTGATACAAAAAATCCAATCAGTGCTAAATTGGGTGGGTTATCACTCTTTGAAATATAAACAGCTAGTGCTGTCATTAGTAAAAGAGCGGTAAATGATAGGGCCTCACCATATAAAGAGTTAAAATATGATATATAACCTAAGTCTGTAAAGACTACGATGGTAAGAATTACGGATATGTAATTAATTGCAGGTATATTTCTTTTATTATATTTTGTGGTAATATATATAAATACCAAAAACAAACAGCAGTATAATAATGCGAGAAATCTTATGTCAAAAATTCCCCTGTTAAAAAACACAATTCTGCTGATTATTTTTGCAATAAAAACCAGCGGAACCTCCGTAGAAAAGTAACCCACTCCCTGTTTAAACGGAGCAGTCATGAAAAATTCCCTGTTTACAAAATTAAAGTATCTCTCATCATAATCGTTTTTTAGATAGCTTAACCCTGTAGTACTCATTATTCTTTCGAAATCTCCGTTGTCAGCCACTCCTACAATAGGTCTTAACATTAATACACAGATAAGAAAAGCAGCAACAATTAAAACTGCAAGCAACTCTAATTTAAATATCTTATATCTCATTACATACCATCCATTTTGATAATAAATACAATATGCTCATGGTCTTATTATATCCCATAATAGGAAAAATATGCAATAAGTCAATCAACAAGAACAACAGTTACCCATAGCTTCATTACATCGGACAAGAGAATCTTATCAACCTTTAATTGATATTCTCTTCCATCAATTTTGAGTATCCTTTTATCAATCACCCCTGCAGCCAGGTCAACATCAATACTTTTTACCTCTTTGCCCAATAAATCCTTGTACTTTTCTTTTATGCTTTTTTCTACAGTTATTATGTCAAATTCATCTTCATTAATTTTTGAAAGTTTGATATTGGCTTCGATACTCCTGAGTATAAACTTCCTGTTATTTACCGACTCTTCGTACTTTTCAAGTTTGATGTTTTTCTCTTCTATATCGCTTTCAAGATATCTGATTCTTTCCATAAATGAATCTATTCTGTAGCTGACAAGAGAATTTATAGTCACACTTCCAGACACAAAGCCACATACAAGACCCGTTATCAGAACAATTGCATATCTGCCATCCAACTTTTTCATCTAAACATTGTCTCCCCACATTTCTGAATCAGTCTTATAAAACCGTAACCCATGTTTGCACCAACAACAGCTATAACTACGTATACAGCTTGCTTGATTATTGATCTTACTTCCCCCTTAAATATGCCTTTTTCAATTATTTCAAAAGATGAAAAAGTCCCTCCCAAGGCTACTGCTACAGCCCAGATCTTAATAGAACCGGCTATATTAAACATGGTTTTTAATGGAGCATGATCATTTATTAGTGCGGCAAGCCCAGCCATCAAACTAGCTCCAACTATTACCCCAAAAGCTATAAGGAAATTATAAATTATGTTATTTGCAAATGAAGACAAAAACATCACCCCCTATATAAAATTATTGCGTAAAACCAAAATTTATGTTCTATTCTCCATATTTAATTCTTATTTATTAGTAATACAGGGATTAATTTCATAGAAATCCCTCATGTACATCCCTCTAAAACAACGTAAAGGAATGCGAATATGACAAATACAATACTTTTAATTTTAATAAACTTTGTTATTGGTACATTACTCTTAAAATACGGCGTAAGTCTTATGAGCAGCGGTCTTGAGAAAGCCAATACACATAGAATGAAGAAGTATCTGCAAACTTTTGCAGGCAAAACCTCAACAGCTTTTTTGACCGGCACAATAGTAACTGCTCTATTGCAAAGCAGCACTGCAATAATTGTAATCACAATTGGTCTCGTAAATTCAGGCCTTATGAAGCTTCCTCAGGCAGTTGGTATAATTTTAGGAGCTAATCTTGGCACAACACTTACAGCACAATTAATGTCCTTTAAGCTAACCAATGCTGCATATTTCATTGTTGCAGCCGGTCTCATACTAAAGTTTTATCCAAAGAGAAATTCGGTAAAGTGCCTTGGAACGGCACTTACAGGTCTTGGGCTGATGTTTGTAGGCTTAAATGTATTAAGCTTTGGCGCTCCGTATATTAAAGAAAGTCAGGCTGCTCACTACATATTTAAGGAGTATGGGAACAATCCCCTGATCGGATTGCTTATAGGGCTGATAACCACCATGCTGGTGCAGAGCAGCAGTGCTACAGTAGGCCTAACTATCGTTTTGTTCAATGCCGGCCTCATAACTTTTGAAGCTGCAATCGGGCTAACTTTCGGAGACAACATAGGAACATGTATAACCGGTCAGATCGCAAGCATAGGAACTAATTTATCTGCCAGACGAACTGCATGGGCTCACACATTATATAACATAATCGGTGTTTTGCTTGCCATGATCTTTTTCTCACCGTTTTCTAAATCTGTTCAAGCAATCACTTATTTTGCAGGGCAAGATGAAAACAGGCTTATTGCAAATGCACATACTGTTTTTAATTTGCTTAGTGCCTGTCTGTTTCTCCCACTAACATCCTACTATGTAAAATTTATTGAGTGGATGGTTTATGACAGCTAGCAGGACTATTAAATATATTTTAAAACCTATTTTACTTTTTAAATAAGTATTGTAAAATAAAAAGCGAATTACCTCATGTAAGAAGTAAAATTATATATTGGGATGAATAAAAATGCAGAAATTTATTGAAACCGAAAAACAAAATATTTATTATTCAATTGTTAGAAGCAACCGGAAGACGATAGGAATATCCATTTCCCCGGGCTATGGAGTGAAAGTTTCAGCCCCCCGGATGGTTAGTGATAAACAAATTGCCGAAGTATTAAGGAGCAAATCTTCCTGGATACTTGAGAAGCTTTCCTATCTTGAAAACATCAAATCCGAAATCCCTAAAAGGAAGTTTAGCGATGGCGAGATGTTTTCTGTACTTGGAAAAGAATACCCTCTAAAAATAGTTATAAACCCTCAAATGGCTTCATCAGTGTCTATTTCGAATAACTGTCTGGTGGTTTCACTGCCCCAAAACATTTATGAGGATAATTCTGAAAACAGAACCGAATTGATACGAAACCTCATAGTCAACTGGTACAAACAACTTACAATGGAAGTTATTTCCGAAAGGGTAAATTTCTTTTCAAAAAAAATGGAGGTCATTCCATCAAATCTGATAATTAAGGATCTCAAATCAATTTGGGGAAGTTGTACCGGAAAGAATACAATCAACATAAACTGGAAAATCATCATGGCTCCGATGGATATTGTTAATTATCTGGTTGTACATGAACTGACCCATATAAAGATAAAAAACCATTCAAAGCACTTCTGGGGATTGGCTGAATCAATACTGCCAAACTACAGGGAATGCTCAAAATGGCTTAAGGACAATGGACATAAATTGAGTTTATAAACCTCACTCAAATATTACCATTTACCTTTTTTCATATGTCCTTCCATCTCTGCCTTTGAACGCTGTTTAATTACCCAAGCCTCATTTTTAGCTCTCTTGAATAATTCAACACAAGGCGGATCCAGATTTATATTTATTCCCTCTTCACATAGCTTTGCAATTTCACCTGAAAGTTTCACAATTTCCATATGAATATCATTTGTTCTGTCTGACTTATATATCTTTTCCACATCTTCAGCACTCAACTCAACAAACTTGTCTTTTGGTGCATCGCATTTTGGGCACTTATCAGGCGCCTCATCTCCTTCATGTATAAAGCCGCACACACTGCATTTCCATAACTTTTTCATTAAAATTATACCTCCTATTTAAGTAATTTCTTTTCATACATAATAAAGATAATACCACGTTAATAACTTTTTAAACAATATTTTAGTTTCATAAATTTGGAACACTGCAAATACAAGGAAAATCTTTAATAAATATTTATATATTATTTATATATTTTTAATTATTTTATTATATAATAAATTGTTGTATAATGTATTAATAAGAATAAGAAAGTTATGGAAAATGCTTATGAATATGTATATTTTCGTTCTTAAACTATATTTTAAATAAAATAATTTTTTGTATTCATAACTTTCAATATTTGCATACATATATCATGCAAATTATGGCAAATATAATAAGAATTATTATTTTAATAATTTTATAGAGAGGTCATATTCTATATGTTAATTAGATTAAAGGATTTTTTGTGCAAATATATTAGGCTCAGTGAATCGTTATTTATCGGGCTGTTTATAATATGTATGCTGTTTAAGTGCCTTTATTTCCAATTTTCCACAAGAATTAATAAGGCACCCTACTTTTCACTTGATAATATATTTATGCTGGCTTCTACTATCTCGGTGCTTTTTATTATAGTATCATTGGTCTTATTTATTTTTAACAAGAAAAGACTAATAGCTATTTTTGTACTTAACTTTTTACTCACCGTATTATTAATTGCAGACACAAATTTCTTCAGGTACTACTACAATTTGATTACCATACCTCTTATTTTTCAGTTTAATCCAAGAATGCTCAGTTCTGTGGATCAAAGCATTGTGAGTCTCTTTCAGGCTAAGGACATAATTTATATAATTGACCTTCCTTTTATGCTTTCAGCACTACTAAAACTCCATAAAAAGGGAATTAAAAGCATACGTTTTCCTGTAAGGTTCCTTAAATCTGTTGGCACCTTATTAGTAGCTTTAGTAGTTGTTCTTGGTATATCGTCAATATCAAACATTGCTTCTTTTGCGTATAGTAATAACTACTCTGCAAAAAGCCTGGGGGTATTCTTCTCACATTTTTACAATACCAAACTTTTTATCGAAGAAAATGTTCTGGAAGATGAAATTCTATTGGAAAAAGAAAAGGCAATGGTTGCAAGTTACTTTGATGATATAAAAATTCAAGAAGACACTCCTTCTGTGCAATCTAAATATCAAGGGATAGCTAAGGATAAAAACCTCATCATTGTTCAAATGGAAGCTATGCAACAGTTTGTTATTGGTAAGAAAATTAATGGTAAGGAGATAACTCCTAACCTTAACAAATTGATTAAAGAAAGCCTTTATTTTAACAACATATATTATCAGGTGTCAGGCGGAAATACTTCTGATGCTGAGTTTGTTACCAATAACTCCCTTTATCCGTTAAGTGAGGGTTCTGTTTATCACAGATATCCCGAAAACACGTACCACTCTCTTCCTTCCATATTAAAGCAGAAAGGCTATAGTACATATGCACTTCACGCCTTTGATAAGACCTTCTGGAACAGGGAAGAAATGTATAAAGCATTACAATTTGATACATTCTTGAGTTCAGAAGACTATGTTATGGACGATTTTGCGGGTTGGAGCGGGGAAGCACTCAGCGACAAATCATTTTTCAGGCAGTCTTTAGAAAAAATTGACACATCAAAACCCTTTTACAGCTTTTTCATAACTTTGTCAAACCACCATCCGTTTAGTTATTTTGAAAACTTCGATTTTGATGTGGGAGAATTTCAGGGAACATACATAGGCAACTACCTGAAAGCTGCCAATTACGCGGATAGCTGTATTGGAGGATTCATTGACAGTTTGAAAGCCAAAGGTCTTTATGATAACAGTTTGCTTGTTTTTTACGGAGACCATTCCGCTGTGCCTAAACTCGAGAATGAAAGCTTTATGCAGTTTTTAGGCATGGAATATAATGACCTTGACTGGGCAAAGCTTCAGCGTGTTCCTCTAATCATTCATTACCCGGGACAGCAAAATGGAGATTTAATCACAACTACCGGAGGTCAAATTGACATACTCCCAACAGTTGCAAACCTTATGGCTTTTGATGTGCCGTATGCTTTAGGCACAGATCTCATAAACACACAGAAAAATTATGCTATTTTAAGAAACGGTTCGGTAATCACAGATAAATACATATATTTTAATGATGTGAGAGAATTATATGATTATAAAAGCGGTGAACAGCTTAACATTGATTTGTATGATGAAGAACTTCAGCACATAATCAATGAGTTAAATATATCTGACATAATAATATCACAAAATTCCTTTGCTAATAAGTTATCAGACTAGTGACCCATAACAGAAATTAATTCTAGATCAGACTGGTCACAAACAGTGGAATTACATTTTAACATTTTGAAAGGCTTAGAAATTAGTAATGTTAAAAGTACTAGCTTGATTTTATTCATAAAAAACCATTGCATCAACAAGACCACTCATTAAAGTGGTCTTATTTTATTCATTCTTTATTTCTTTAGTTCTTTAATTTTTTATTCCTTACTCTTTCTCTTTTGATTCTAAATAACAGTTTACACAATATACTTCTCCGTCACTACCATCCTCATAAACCTGTTTCATTTCTTTGCCGCAACCTTTACAATACACTGTCTTTAAGACCTCATCCTCATTGTCTTCTATATAATTACAACACGCAGTAATGACACATTCTCCGCCTTCACACTCATTACACTGCTCTGAAGGGTACCCAAATTTACAAACAAAATCACTTTCACCTGTATCTTCATTTATCTGTTGCTTCAAATTCTTACAGCTATTGCATATACATTCGCTCATAGCCAAACTCCTTTAAAAAAAATAGCATTTTATTGACCGCAGCACTTCTTATACTTCTTACCGCTTCCGCACGTACACGGTTCATTTCTCCCTACCTTATTGCTTACAGCCATTTTAGATCTGTTATAGTCTTTTGTTATCTGAGCTCGATTTTCTCTTGGTAATACACCATCCCATTGAGGAAGGTTATATAACCAGGCAGCCTTTGCGTCAAGCATATTGTAAAATAATTTTTCATATTCAACTTCCAATTTAACATCTGAGTCTTCGCTCAAGCTTTCCAAATCCACCTCATTAACAAGGCTTGTGTTTATTCCATCCATAAAACCAACAAATGTTGGTGCATCCATATCAAACTTCTGGGCTAACTCTGAGAGCTTTCCGCTGACAATATCATTATGATTTTCCAGAATATACTCGTATACTTTCTTTTCCTGTTCAAGGTATGTATTCCAAAACTCATTGTACTCTTTTTCCGGTCTTTCCCTGTCGGCAATTTCTTTCCACTGCTCAAACAAACTCATACTTTTCCTCTCCTTTATATTTTGCAGCTTTATCCTGCGTTATTGTTAATTATCCCTAAAACAATATTACATAAATTCGGTCAATTGTCAATTATTCTGTGTCAAAAGAAACTAATATTCCACATCATAGAGAATTAAACCACTGGTTGGCGCTGTTGGGCCTGCCAGAGTTCTATCCTTTTTTGCCAGTATTTCCGGTATACTGTGGGATTTAATCCTTCCTGCTCCCACTTCAATTAAAGTCCCTGCCATAATCCTGACCATATTATAAAGAAATCCGTTTCCATAAAATATGATATTCATAAGTTCCTTGTCCTTCTCTATCTCTACCGAAAATATTTCCCTTTCCTTGGATTTGTTTTTACCTTTTAGCGATGTAAAACTTGAAAAATCATGTTTTCCGATAAAGTAGGCTGCTGCCTCCCTCATTAACCTGATATCTAAAGGTTCCGCTACATGAGTGCAATGTTTTCTCATAAAAGGATTATGTCTCTTCGAATTCCATATTCTGTACAAATATTTTTTCCCTTTCACATGATGTCTGGAATGAAACATTTTATCCTCTTCTTTAGCATCGATGACAACAATATCTTCAGGCAAATACTTGTAAAGGTAATCTAAAATCGCATCTTCAGAAAAATCACTTTTTGTGTGAAAGTTGGCAACCTGATGAAAAGCATGTACCCCTGCATCTGTTCTTCCTGAACCAATTAATTCAATTTTTTCATTTGTCATCTGTCCAAGAACCTGTTCCAGCTTACCCTGTATGGTTTTATCCGAATCTCCAAGCCTCTGCCATCCTCTGTACTTACTTCCATCGTATTGAATAACCAATTTAATATTTCTCATTTTTTCTCCAATCCTGTATTGAACGCGATAAAGATTTTTGTCGCGCTTCAATTTCCTTGATTTAGGTATGACTAAAATATAAGTTCCTACTCTGGATAACGAAAAAACTTGATTTAATAATGTTTTCAAAATATGATAATAGGAAGTTATTTTTTCGTTATCCCTTATTATGGTGAAATTTCAACTTGTCCATGTAAAATCATTTTTACGATTCATATATTATATAAAAGTCAGCTTCGCCGATTTAAAGCCAGGGTATTTCTCTGCAGCGAACAGCCTTGCGGTAGACTTTTTTGATGCCAGAAAGTAATGCACTTTCTTAGGCATTAAAAAATTACGGCTCAGTATGGTATTATTCCCTACTGAGCCAATAAATTATAAGTAATTACATAGCATCATAAGTCTTCTTAATTTCCTTTAAGAAATCTTCAGTATTAACTATCTTTTTATCTTGCACTTGGGATAACTGTGCTAAATCCTTGGTCATAACACCGCTCTCTATTGTTTTAATGGAAGAAGACTCCAGTTTATCGGCAAAATCCATAAGCTCCTTATTTCCATCAAGCTCACCGCGTTTTTTAAGAGCTCCGGTCCATGCAAATAATGTTGCCATTGAGTTGGTAGAAGTCTCTTCACCCTTAAGGTGCTTATAGTAGTGTCTTGTAACAGTACCGTGAGCAGCCTCATACTCATATTTACCATCAGGAGAAACCAGTACCGAAGTCATCATTGCAAGACTTCCGAAAGCCGAGGCAACCATATCGGACATAACATCTCCGTCATAGTTCTTACATGCCCACACCATACCACCTTCTGATCTCATTATCCTTGCAACGACGTCATCAATCAATGTATAGAAGTATTCAATCCCGGCAGCTTCAAACTTATCTTTATATTCTGCGTCATAGATTTCCTGGAATATGTCTTTAAACCTATGATCATAAATCTTTGAAATAGTGTCCTTTGTTGAAAACCAGAGATCCTGTTTCTGATCAAGTGCATAGTTAAAGCAAGCTCGTGCAAAGCTCATTATGGATTCATCGGTGTTGTGCATTCCAAGAATTACTCCAGGACCCTTAAATTCATGGATGGTCTCTCTTGAAACTTCTCCATTTGAAGAAGTAAATACTATTTCTGCCTTACCGGCTCCCTTAACCTGATATTCAACATCCTTATAGATATCTCCATAGGCGTGCCTTGCAAGAGTTATAGGCTTTTTCCAGCCTGTAACAAAGGGTTTGATACTATCAACCACTATTGGTGCACGAAAAACAGTACCGTCTAACAGAGCTCTGATAGTACCATTAGGACTCTTCCACATCTTTTTCAATTTGTACTCTTCCAGCCTTTGAGCATTTGGTGTAATTGTAGCACATTTTACACCTACTCCGTATTTCTTTATAGCCACAGCTGAATCAATTGTAACCTGATCATCGGTTTTGTCCCTGTTTTCAAGACCCAAATCGTAGTATTCAGTATTAAGCTCAAGATAAGGCTCAAGTAAGATGTCCTTTATCATTTTCCAAATTATCCTGGTCATTTCATCTCCGTCTATTTCAACTAACGGAACTGTCATTTTAATTTTACTCATATTAATTACTCCTTTATATAATAATTAGGCTAATAGAATTCTCTTTGAATCTTTCAATAAAACTCTCTATTATTTTAAATTAAAACAGCTGCATAATCAAGAAAGATTGATAAAAAATTATCCAAGTCTTTTATCCCATATAAAAGTCCCAAGTTTTATTGTTCATAATGGTTCTTTAGTTCCATGGAAAATCAGCCTCCACTCTGATAAAATATATTTAGGACTCGATTTATCTGATTTCAAATGGTACTACACTTAAAAAAGGTGGTGGCTACTCTGTTTTCAAAATTATTCCTATTCTTGCGCAATAAAGTCATTCCCAATATACGGTACCTTTTTTTAATATTAACTCCTAAATACTATAAAACCGTTAAAACTTCTACATCCAGAAAAGTAGCCCTGTTAATCATACTCATCATTGCTATTTTCACATTTTCGGCCTCACTAATACTAGATAATATGGCAGACACACAGGAGAAAACTGTTATAACTTCCAATATAACATACAAGTCATTTATAGAATATGTAGAGGAAAATAATATATCCGCAATTTTTGATTATAATCAATCGGATAAGAAAATAAAGGGAAAATTCAAGAATGGGGAATTCTTTATAACTGATAACCCCGAATCTGAAGACCTTAAAAAATACCTTTTAGAACACGGGATATCTCTTAAAGACAAACCCTTTACTGAAACTCTTTTTCAGTCAACAATAAAAATATTCTTATCACTCTTTCCTCTTGTGCTTTCCATAGTCTTTATAAGCCTGTTTATGGGAAGGATGATAAAAAAACAATACTCAGGCAACAAGGATTCAAAATTCAGCATAATAAAAAAGTGCGATATAACTTTTGAAAACGTAGCCGGTAATGAAGAAGCCAAACAAAATATGATGGAATTAGTGGATTTTCTGGTTTCACCCGAAAAATTTAAGAAATTTGGAGTTGTACCTCCAAAGGGTACAGTATTGTATGGACCTCCCGGGACCGGTAAAACTCTTCTGGCTAAAGCACTTGCCGGTACTGCTGGAGTACCGTTTATTGCTGTCTCCGGCTCTGATTTTGTTGAAAAATTTGTAGGGGTCGGCGCCTCCAGGATAAGGCAGTTGTTTGAATTTGCCCGTAAATCAAGTCCATGTATTATATTTATAGATGAAATTGATGCCTTAGGTAAGAGAAGCAGCAGTGATGGCTCCGGTTCCGGAGATGAAAGAGACAGGACATTAAACCAGATTCTGGTGGAAATTGACGGTTTTTCGGGAAGTGAAGGTATAATAGTTATTGCAGCAACTAACAGGCTGGATATGCTAGACCCTGCACTTTTACGCTCCGGAAGGTTCGACAGACAGATACAGGTAGGCCTTCCTGATGTGGATGCTCGTCTGTCCATTCTTGAACTTCATGCAAAAAACAAACCGCTGGGAAATGATATAGATCTGAAAGAAATATCGAGAATGACCGTTTATATGTCTGGTGCAGATCTGGCAAATGTCATGAATGAAGCAGGTATTTATGCTGTAAGGAACAAGCACACCGCTATAACCATGAAGGATATTGATAATGCCATAAGTAAAATACAGGCAGGTGAAGAAAAACGTAACAAAAAGAACATCACCATGAAGGACAAAGAAATAACCGCCTATCATGAAGCCGGACATGCTCTTATAGCCAAGCTCCTTTCCGGTGTCACCGTATCAAAGGTAACTATAATTCCTACTACCAAAGGTGCAGGTGGATACACACTCTTTCTCCCCGATGAAAAAATGTTTTCAACAAAAAGAGATCTTTTAAACGATATTGCTATTTTCCTTGGCGGAAGAGCTTCCGAAGAAATTATATTCGGCGAAAATGAAGTAACAAACGGAGCAAGTAATGACCTTAGAAAAGCAACTCATATTGCCATGGACATGGTCAGAAACTATGGAATGAGCCAAACAGTAGGTCTGGTAAGTTTTCTAGATTCCAGCAGTGGGCATTCCGATGGCACAAACATGAATGTTGTTGAAAAGGAAGTCAGGGAAATAATTGAAGAGGTTTATCAGGAGACAAAGGAACTGTTGAGAAACAATTCCGATTGCCTCAAAAACATAGCCTCTCTTTTATTGGAGCGTGAAACAATTTATAAAAAGGATATCGATAATATCGTAGAAACAACAATGTTTAAAAGAGATGATAATATATAGGACTTACGTAAAAGGGAAACTACCGCCTGTCAACAAACCACGCTGCAGTTTCCTTCAAGCCAGTCAATAAACTGTCTTGCAGTCCTCGGAGAGCGTCCGTTATACCACATTTCCCACTTAAGGGCTTCTCTTACAAGCTTGTCCCGATCATAATTAATTCCTCTTTTTGCGGCCAACCCTTCAACTATCTCTAAAAACCGGTTCTTGTCCGGTGAAGAAAATACTATAGTCATTCCAAATCTATCTGCAAGAGAAAGTTTTTCCTGGATTGTGTCCTGGGATCTGATCTCATCGTCTGCATTTCCTGATTGAAGTCCTAATCTGTCGCTGAACTTCTCTTTTATTAAATGTCTCCTGTTAGATGTGGCATAAATGACAACATTCAAAGGCCTGCTCCGGAGCCCTCCTTCAAGCACTGCCTTAAGGCTTGTATAATTCTCTTCTTCATCCTCAAAAGCAAGGTCATCTATAAATATTATGAATTTTTGTTTTCTATCCTTTAATTGTGCTATTATTTTAGGAAAATCCACCAAATTATTCTTAGGTACTTCAACAATTCTAAGTCCTTTTTTCCAGTACTCATTGACAAGCGCTTTTACCGTTGATGACTTGCCCGTTCCACGGTCGCCATAGAGAAGAATATTATTTGCAGAATACCCTTTTAAAAACTGCTCGGTATTACCAATAATTTCACTCCGTTCGGTCTCATAACCTATAAAATCCGAAAGCATTACAGGGTCTGGTGTGTCAATCCCTTTCAAGCTTCCAGACGTCCCTTCCTTATCCCATATAAAAGCACGATAGCGTGAAAATATACCTGTTCCGTTGGTTTTGTAAAAATCAGAAAGCTCCCTTACAAATCTGTCCCATGCATCATTTTTGTATAACAATTCTTTTAACGTCCCGTCAAAACTCTCAGGTTCACAATTGCTCCAATCCGATAATGAATTCACAACTGCGGCCTCAAAACCTGAAGTACAAAGATATTGAAGTGCATACTCCTTGAATACGTCTGAGGACACCTTAGAGATTTCATCCAGGGTTCTTAAGTCGTTTGAAGCAGCTTTTACGAGCAAAGTATTGATGTTTTCGTATTCCATCCTCTCAGCAGCCCATGAAAATGGATTTTCATCGGTTATTATCAGATCTATGACATATTCCCGGAAAGATTTTTGCTGCTTCATGCTTATCAAATCAAAATATATCGAATTATAACAACTTACAAAACCGTTCAAATCTGTTTTTTCTGAAAATATTCTTTCTAAAAACAACTGCAAGCTTTTTAACAATTTATCTTCCAACATGGTTCTGTATACTGATATAGAATTTAGCTTAAGCCTCAATTCTTCCAATCTCATTGCAATTACCTCCCAAAAAATTTGTGCACTTGGTTTATATATAATTCTCCGCTTATCGTAAGAATCCAAAAACACCGCTTTTATGTACCAAATTATATTAGCAACAATTTCGGTATCACATTGATTCCATGCCAATTAATTTTATATTAAAATTAATTGAATGTACAAATCTTTTTGAGTTTGTTAAACTTATACTTCATTATTCATATATTAAATGCAAAACATTTAATCTTCAAATTTAGATCTTGTAATACACCAATTACACAACCACGTTATTTCAGCAATCCTTCAGACTTCTTTTTTAATCTTCACACAACTTAATGACATGTTTGGTCAATATTGACATTTACTCTTTAGATTTGTATAATGATCTAAAAATATTTTCTTTGGCGGTATAAAAACATGTATGAAAAAAGAAATATAGGTACTATCTGGGCTTGTATTTGTTTTATGATTGTGCTTGTGATTGCATTTAATTGTGCTATTGTATTTGCTGCTGGGGAAATAAATCTTTCAAGCGGTTCTACAATTACAAGCACAATTTCAACAGGTGGCACTGAAATATGGTACATAATTAATGTAAGCTCAGCAGGAAGTTATACAATAAAAACATCACAGAGTGGAAGTGTTGAAGACACAATTATTTATTTATACGATCATACAAAATCAACACTTTTGAAATTGCATGATGACATTAGCTATCCATCAAACCCATATTCCCAAATTACACATGATTTATCTAAAAATGTGAATTATTATGTCAAGGCTAAATTTTGCTCTTATAGTGAAACAGGTTCTTATAAAATTTCCTTAACAAAAAACAGCTCACCATCATATACTACCGAAATTGTTGCTAAAAAATTTGCATCAATGCACGGAGCTTATGATACAGATCCTTTTGATGCAAAAGCATTTGCACAAGCAATGAAAAATAATGGATGGGCAGCGACCGTTACTAATGATAACAGTATGTGGTCAGATACCGGGACTCTTTCAAATATGAAAAACTCCTCACCGAATATTTTGTACTGGTCCGGGCACGGTTTGCCAATGGGATCAATGAGTTATTACACTAATAGTTTCGACAAAACAGTCCTCAATGGAACTCAAAGAAAAACTGACTTAGCTAATACAAACTCTGATTGGTACAAATTTTGTAATAACTACTACGTAACATATAATTTTGTTAATACTCCCATGTATGATCTAGTGGGAACAAGTTGGAACGGCAGTTTGGATTGGGTAGTTCTAGCGGCATGTAATCAACTTACAAATACGGATAATAGAACTGGATGGTCTAATACTATGAAAGGCAGTTCAAGAAAAGTCAAGGGTATTATGGGATATTCGTCAAAGGCCCCGACAAGTGGTGATGATACTATTGCTAGTAATTTTGTAAACCTTTGTTTTACATCATCAACAAAGAGAGTATTATTTGCATGGTTACAAGCAAATGGAGTAAGTAGCCAGTATACAGCTAGTGCTTTGTATCATTCAATAAATGAAGGCGACACACTTACGAGTGTTACTAAACACACTTCAAGTACAGGCAATAATTTTAAATATATGAAAATGATAAATAATACGACATATGAAACAAATACTTCTCCACTTTCAATGTTAAGCGGTAAGAAATCAGTAATGCCTTTTGCCTTATTAGGAACTTCAAGTATGGTTGATGAGGGTCTTCTTAAACAAACTTCAGTCGAGATATCGGGTGAGATATATGAAGAACTAGTTCTAAGTGAACCCCAAAACGAGTCCACTGAATTAGAAAACGAGAAATTTGTATTAAATTTAGAAGATTCAAAAAGCACCAGAGTTGAAGTTGAGAGAAAATTGAAGTCAAAAAACGCACTGCCTGACGATGCAAAGTTGAAAAATGTGTGTACGTTTGTAAGTGAAGACTTAGATGGCAATAATCAAAAAGGTATTAGGCTATATGTTTAATTATGGTCATTCTGTAGATAGTATAGAAATCTCTACTGATACAAATGGTGATTACTTGAAGGTATTTGTTGATGAAAAAGGAATAGAATTTGCAAAAAAACGTTGGTCAGACACAAAAAAAGTGCAGTCTAAAAAAGAGCTAAAAAATAAAGATATCTTTAGTGAAGTATCTGGAAAGAAGAAGGTTAAAGAAATAATAAAAGAATCCAAAAACAAAGATATGGAGGATGATATCGAAATAAGCATGGGTAAAATTGTGTATGTAAGAAGTTCTGAGGAACCCTATAAATTCATCCCTGCATGGGAGTATACACTAGACAGCGGTGAAATAATACACATTAATTATCTAAATGGAGAAGAAATAAAATAACAAATTGGAGGTTGATAAATATATGGACAATTCATATTGGTTTGATAAATGTATTCTACTAGTGTTTTTGGTTGCAACCCTTTTTAGTATGGTTTCGTGTCAGAAGAGCGATAGGGAAATAACAAGCAACGCAACTACTAAAACACCAAATAATATTTCACAAGAGAAAACGGGAAAAGAATTTGACTGGAAACAAGGCGTAAAAGTTAATGACGTTTTAGATTATTTAAATATTTCTAATGAAGAAAGATTAAAAAGCGAAAGTGAAGCTATAAATGCAGTGTTTGACAAGGGAGATACAATATGGTTTCAAACTGAAAAAAGCTGTTATAAATCATCAATGGGAACCAAACAGCTTGAAGTTTATGATGTTAGTCCTAGATATGTATTTGATAGGCAATTTAGCATGATTCACAGTTTTAAATTTATTGATACTTCCGTAAATAAAGAAATTCTGGTTACTGAAAAAGTCAACTTAAAGGAATATAATACTCAGAACATAGATGTTCCAATGGTTGACTTTTGCAAGAATAAAGTTTTAATATACCTTTATGCAGGAAGTAATGAAAAGACAAAATGGGGGTCATATTTAGAAAATTCTTTTCCTACCTACTTAGTTTTTGATTTGCAAAGTTATTCTTATGAACTTATAAAATTATCTGAGCTTGTTTATGATGAAAGCAACGTTGATTCAAGTGCTTCAGCAGTTTTAATAGATGTAGATAAAATATTGATAGCTTATAGGTATAAAACAGACAAATGCAAAGCAATGGTTTATAATTTCAACACTAAGGAATTTATTAGTGAGTATGAAATTGATCCTAATTCTAGCCTGGCAAGAGGATCCCACGCAAATAGTATTGTGTCCCCGAATGGTAAGTATATCCTTTATAATGGTGGAGGGCAAACACCAACAGAATTGTATTTGTACAACTTGGATAACAATAACGAATATGCAATAGTAAAGGATACTGAAACAAACTCCCAGCTTTATACTTTTTACAATTGGGATGATGAAGATGAGTTTTTCTACGGAGTAATGGGTACTGATATTAAAGAAAATACTTTTTACTCAAAAAAAGCCAGTGAAATTGTTTCAAAATAAATACCATCTATTACAAATATAGCTGATTTTATGACTTTTTAATAAACGATACAACTTTCCCATAACTGCTATGGGAAAGTTGTATCGTTATTTTTAAAAGCCCGCATATTACTCTTTTTATTTCTTTGAAACAACTTTCCTATATAAATCCAGATATTCCTTCGCTGACTTCTCCCAGCTGAAATCTACGGCCATACCCTTCTTCATAAGCCAGTTCCACGTTGATCTGTGGTAATAGAAGTGCACTGCCTCTTTTACCGCATAGAGCATATCATGGGCATTATATCTTGTAAAGGTAAATCCATTGCCTTCATGTGTTATATCGTTGTACTGCGTAATTGTATCTTTAAGCCCCCCTGTTTCTCTTACAATTGGGATTGTACCGTACCTGAGGCTGAACATCTGGCTTAATCCACAGGGTTCAAACAGCGAAGGCATGAGAAACATATCCGAACCTGCATAAATTCTTTGCGATAAAAGGGCATCATATTTGAGATTTACCGATAGCTTTCCCTGATATTTTTCCTGATAATGTTTTAGTGCCTGCTCATACTTGTACTCCCCTGCTCCGAGAATTACAAGCTGAATATCCATATTGAGCAGATCATCCATAACATAGTTTATGAGATCAAACCCTTTCTGGTCAACCAGCCTTGATATTATTCCTATAACCGGTATATCTATCCTTTCCGGAAGGCCAAGGCTCTGTTGAAGCATTTGCTTGTTGGTCAGCTTACCTTCAAGGTTATCTGCACTGAAGCTTGCATAAATCCTGCCATCCCTGGCAGGGTCATTGCTTTCCATATCTATGCCGTTAAGTATTCCATACAAATCCTGGGATCTTCTATTTAGGACATTATTGAGCCTCTCCCCGAAAAAATCCGTTTTTATTTCTTCAGCGTAGGTTTTGCTCACGGTTGTAATCAGATCCGAATATACCAGACCGGCTTTTAAGTAATTGACTGTGTCAAAAAACTCTATTCCATCGGGTGTAAAATACTCCCAACCAAGTCCTAATACCTCTCCTAAAACCTCTTTCGGGAAAACTCCCTGATACTTTAAATTATGTATTGTAAACACAGTCTTTATATCTTTATAAAAATCATTGCTTTTGTAATTGGCTTTAAGCAACAGACTAACCGTCCCTGTCTGCCAATCGTTGCAATGTATTATATCAGGTTTAAAATCAATTACAGGAAGCATTGACAGCAAAGCCTTGGAAAAGAATGCAAAGCGTTCTGCCTCGTCATCATAGCCGTAATAGCCGTCTCGTCCGAAATAATATTCATTGTCAAGAAAATAATAGACAACTCCATCACTCTCATATTTCATTATCCCACAGAATTGGTGTCTCCACGAAATATCCACATATACATACCCCAAGTACTCCATCTCTTCAACATACTGCTGAGGAATGTTTTTGTACTTTGGCATTACTACTCTGACGTCCTGTCCCAACCCATTCAATGCCTTTGGCAGCGAAGCTGCCACATCGGCAAGCCCACCGGATTTTGCAAAAGGATCTACTTCGGATGAAACAAATAGCACCTTAGTTTTCTTCATAATATCCTCCTGTGTTAAATAATTAAATTATCCATAGGGTAAATAAAACATTTGCATTTATTTTATTATCCTAAGCTACTACCATTATAATAAATATTCCCATAATATTAAAATATTTTTTATATTTTTACTGCAGGAATTTGAAGCGTAAATGTCTAAAAGTCAAAACTTACAACTTTTTTATTCAGATAGCGAACTTTTTATTAATATTATCTGTCTAATAATAGAATTCACAAATATTAGCCAATTAAAACTTGATATATCGAGAATTTACTTTAGGTGGTGACCACAAACTTGATCGAACTCGTTGAAAAAGCCAAGGCAGGCAATCAAAACGCCTTCATGGAATTAATTGATGCCATAAAGGTTCAATTATATAAAACTGCATTAGTAAGACTATGCAATGAACAGGATGCTTTAGACGCTATACAGGAAACCCTTGTCAAAGCTTTTTCAAACATTAAAACCTTAAGAGAGAATCAGTTCTTTAAAACTTGGCTAATAAGAATACTGTTAAATGAGTGTAATAACATTGAACAATACAGAAGAAAAGTAATCCTGCTGGACAACACACCAGACCATACCAGCCAGCATCCTGAACAGGATTCGGCTATGTCCATGGATATACGGGATCTAACCAGCAAATTAGATACCATATACAAAGAGGTAATTGACCTTCGATATAACCATGATTTAAAGCTTGAAGATATAGCAGTTTTGCTTGACATTCCAGTAGGCACAGTAAAATCGCGTCTTAACAGAGCACATAAATTGTTAAAGGAACAACTTGAAACCAGCTTTCCTAAAAAGGAGGTATCTTTATGAACTGTAAAGAAATAATTGACAACCTGGAGCCATATATTCAGAATGAACTTGATGAAAGCAAAAAATCCGAGCTTGAAAAGCATCTTAATGAGTGTTCTGAATGTAATAAAGAATATATAGAATTGAGAAATTCAATTACAAGCATCAAAAAATCCTATTCAGAAGTCGAAATTCCCGCAAGGTTAAGTACTATTTCATTGCCTGCTAAAAGTTTAAAAACTAAAAAACGCTTTATAACAATAAAAAAGGCATCCATTGCAATAGCCTGTGTATTTGTACTTATTCTAGGAATATTCTTTATTCCGAATTCCACATTTACTGAAAAAGTAATCGCCGGTGATTACCGAGGTGGTTTTACCCTTACGCCTGTCAGCTCGGACGTAACCGGTATAAAAACAGACAGTGAATTCATCCTTGATTCAAAAAACAGTATAGACCTCAGGAAATTAGAGGCCAGCTTTTCAATTGACAATGAGCCTGCTCCGTCTATTTCTGAAAATGGTTCTAATTCTTTTAAGATTAAGCCTGCACGGGAGCTCAAACAAAACAGCCTGTATACCTTCAGAATCAAATCTCCCGATAGAAGTGACATCACCTGGACTTTCCAGACATGTGCCGCTTTTAAAATACTTGGTGCTTTCCCCGGAGATAAAACAGCCGATGTGCCAACCAATTCAGGTATAGAAATATATTTCAGTCACGAAGGTTTTGAAGACATCGATAAATACTTTGAGATATCACCAAAAGCAGAAGGCCGCTTTGAAAGACATAAAAAGGCTGTAGTTTTTGTGCCAAAAGCCCTGAAAGAAGCTACTCTATATACTGTCAAGGTAAAAAAAGGCTTGAAACTCACAGGTACTGACTATACTATTAGTGAGGACTTTTCCTTTCAATTTGAAACCACTTCAACCAATGAAAGTAGTCCATACGAAAAAGGATTCTTCTCATATTTGCAGAGTATAAATGAGTATACTCCTGATGAAAGTCCGAACCTATTAATTAACTACTATATAAATGACCAAAATTCAAACAATCCTGTAAAAGTAAAAACAGGTGTTTATGCATATAAAGATGTTGATGCCTTCATTGCAGCACTTGAAAACATAAGTTCTGCCGCTGCTTCCTCCTGGGCATACAGAAGTAACTCTAAAAATCTGATTCCTGTCACCGGTCTTGAGAAAAGACTAGATTTTGAGCAGGAATTCAGTTCAAATCCGGATGAAAAGCAACAATTCATAAAAATCCCCGATTCTCTGCCTCAAGGATTCTATCTTGTTGACAGCAAGTGGGAGGATTTAACTTTCCAAACTTTTGTCCAGATTACCGAAGTCGGTATGTACCTTATGGATAGCAGCACTAAAACCCTTATATGGTTAAACGACCTGAGCTTAAAACAACCTGTTTATAACGCTAAAATATCTATTGCTGGCTCGGATAAAACTTATACCACTAACAAAGACGGCTTGGCTTATTTTGATTCACCTTCAATTCAAAAAGCTCAAGCATCAGAAAATATTACCTATTACAAAATTCAAACCACAGACAACAAACAAGCTGTATTGGTTAGAAGCCAAAACTACTGGAATTATGAAGGCAGTAGTAATAGTAAGTACTGGAACTTTATTCAGCTTGACAGAAACCTTTACAAGCCCGATGATACCGTTAATTTCTGGGGTCTCGTAAAAGACAGATATTCCGACGAAAAAGCTTCGTCCTTAACAATTGAAATAAATCAGGGCAGTAGCTATTTGCAAAGATATGTAAATTACAAAGCTGAAGGTAAAGCTAGTTTCGGCTACTTCCCCATGAGTGAACCTCCACTTGTGAGCAAAGAGCTGAAAGTTGAAGATGGCATATTCAGCGGCAGCTTGGAACTACCCAATCTTGACCCTGGAGGCTATCAGCTAGTAGTGAAGAAAGGTGATCAGGTTGTTGTAAACTCATACATCAGTATTGAAAACTTCATAAAACCTGCATACAAGCTGGAAATCACAAAAGATAAAGAAGCAGTTTTCCCCGGACAGCTAATAAATCTTAATATTAAAGGCTCTTTCTTTGAGGGTACTGCTGTTCCCGATCTTCAGGTGGACTATAATATTTATTCCAGCAGCGTTGACGGTGATTCTTTACAAAAATCCACTACAACAGATTCCTCAGGCTCTATAGACGTTAAATATGTACCAAATCCTTCAGCAAATGCGCAAGGGGAACACAGTATTGATATATACGCTCATGCACTTCTGCCAGAAGCTGGCGAAATAACAGGTAATGAACAGGTACGACTTTTTGTAAATGACATTAATGTAAACATTTCCTCCGAGTTAAAAAGTAACATAGGAGTTGTAAATGCTGTTGTAAATAAAGTTGTACTGGACAGATTAAATAACGGAACAGCTAAAGACAGTATGGACTACCTTGGTGATGCCGTAAGCGGTAAAACACTGACAGGAACAATATACAAAAACACCTGGGTAAAAATTGAAGACGGTGAATACTATGACTATATAAACAAGGTTACAGAGAAAAGGTACAGGTACGAAGACCATAAAGAAGTATTTACCAATATATCCATGACAACCGACAGTACAGGAAAAGCCTCTGCCACATTTGATGCTCCTAGAATCGAGAACGGCTACTATTCCGCTGAAATTAAATGTACCGACAACTCAGGAAGAAATATGAAATTTGATTCTTATATAGGCGATTATACCGTATTTAACGGCTATGATGAAAACAGATACTTCCTTGATGGAGGTAAAGAAAACTATAAAACAGGCGAAAAAGTGGAACTTACCTATAAGAAAGGTAATAAGTCCATGCCGGATGGTTCTTACCTCTTCATAAAATTACAAAATGGAATTCGGAGTTATGAAGTTGGGAGCACACCTGATTTCAGCTTTATCATGGAAGATAAGGATGTACCGAATGTAGTTGTAACAGGGGTATACTTCAATGGAATTACCTATGTTCAATCTGAAGAATTCAACGCCGTTTTTGACTATGATGAGAAAAACCTTGTAATTGATGCAAAACTGGATAAAACCTCCTACAGACCAGGAGATGAAGTAACTGTACGCATTAACGCTAAGGATAAAAATGGAATTCCTAAAAAGGCTGTTGTTAATTCCAGCATAGTTGATGAAGCACTGTTCAAATTACATGAACAACAAATTGAAACCCTTCAAACGCTTTATGCTTCTCTTTCCTCGGGAGTTGGTTACAGCTACCAGTCCCATGCAAATTCAGGTATGAATGGGGGCTCAATTGGCGGTTTGGGTAGAGGTAGTATTTATACAACATTTTCCGGTCCAATAAATGAAAAGTCTCTCAACACTGCAAATATGATAATAAGCTACGACGCAACCAGACTTGAATACCTCTCGGGCTCAGCAGCTCCAACCGCTGCAATCAGAGAAGACTTCAAAGACACAGCATACTTCAATACCATCACCTTAGATGATAACGGATATGGTGAGCTTAAATTCAGAATACCTGACAATATAACCTCCTGGCGTGTATCCCTGGCAGGTGTTACTCCGGATTTGCTTGCAGGTAGCAATAAAGTCAGCCTGAACGTATCCTTGCCGTTCTTTATAAACCACACCTTAAACAACACCTATCTGGACGGCGATAAGCCGGTTTTAGGTGTTACAGCCTACGGAAATGACCTTAAAGAAAATGAAAGGGTTCTGTTTGAGATATGTGATTCTCAAACCCAAAAGGTTCTGGCAAGTGCAGAAGGCAAGGCCTTTGACAGGGTAAATATACCCCTTTGGGAGCTGAGGGAAGGTAAACAGGATATTATTATTAAGGCATCCTCCGAAAATGGTTTAACGGACTCCTTAAAACACACCATTAGCGTACTGAAAACATACCACCAGATTAATGAAGCCTCGTACTATGACCTCAAGGCCGGTACCAATTTAAAAGGAGGAACTACAGGTAATACCAGAATCATATTTGCCGATAAAGGCAGAGGTATGTATTTAGGGGAGCTCAACTACTTAAGGTATCTATCAGGTAATCGGATAGATCAAAAGCTTACAGCCCAAATAGCAAATGACCTGATAAATACTTACTTTGAGCAATATGATGCTGAAGCCTCAATATCTCCGGTGAATGTATCAAGTTACCAGAGAGAGGATGGAGGTATTTCCATACTACCATATGGCAACAGTGATATTGATACAAGTGCAAAGCTTTCGTCCTTGATCTTAGACCAGGTAAATACCTTCAGGCTAAAAGAATACTTCTACACAAAACTTTATGACGATTCGCCCGGACTTAAAGGTAATGCATTATACGGCCTTGCCGTATTGAAGGAGCCTGTGTTGTTAGAGCTCAATAAAGCTTCGGAGACTAAAAATGCAAGTATAAAGGATCTCCTGTATATAGCTCTTGCCTATTGCGAGCTAGGCGAACTCCCTTTGGCTGACAGGATTTTTGTTGAAAGAATTGCACCCCGTATGAAGGAATATAAGCCTTATTTCAGAATTGAAACCGGCAAAGACAATGATGATATTCTTGAGTGCACTTCCCTTGCGGCATTACTTGCTTCAAAGCTGGATAAACCTCAAAAAGCTGGACTTTATGATTATTGTACAAACAATGAAAGCAAAGATATTTTCATAGCTATTGAGAGGTTACTGTATGTAAAGGAAGAAATTGCAAAAGCCAAGGGTGGTACTGTATCCTTTAGTTATACACTCAATGGAAAAGCCTATAGTAAAACGTTGGATTCCGGAGAGTCCTTTACACTTACATTGCCTTCAAAAGACATAAACAAATTGGAAATCAACAGTGTAACCGGAGATATTTCAGCAGTATCAATGTTTAAAAAACCTCTTGAAGGTACAGAAAAAACTGACAATAACCTGACTATTAAAAAAGCTTATTATCCTAGAAAAGGCAACAATGAGAAAAACGCCTTCAAACAGGATGAAATAGTAAAGGTAGTTATTACATGGGATATAGGCAAACAAGCGATTGATGGTTCATATAGGATAACCGACTTCCTTCCATCAGGCTTAAAGCCTATTGATAACCCTTCAGCTATGGGTGTTAATCCGGGTAGCAGTGAAATAAGCTACATGGAATCTGATGGACAAAAAGTAACCTTTTATGTAGGTAAGAATTGGGAAAAGAAAACCCCTCTCACCTACTATGCAAGGGTAATAAGCCCAGGTACCTATAAGGCAGAAAGTGCAATAATACAGAGTGTGTCATCCAAGGAAAGTCTTAACTTCAGTGAAACAGGTAGTGTGGTTATACAATAGAATTTATGGTAATAACGTATAAAGAAGTCAGCCAGCTTCGCTCATGTATTTTCCTTACAGAGTATATAGATGAAGCTCAACAACTCAACTTTTCCACTTATAGTAATTTTGTGGTTCTGGTTACTTTAGCAGCAAAGAGCTCATAAATACTGTGGGAAAGTTGAGTTGATAATTAGATAAGCTATGATTTTGTGAAGTAATTTGAAAGTGGTACCTACTGTTTTGGTGTCAAACGATTCCATTGCAAGACCCTCGCAAAAAATCAGTAGGCCATGACTTGATAATTTTTCGCCGCGTCTATGGGACCTCCTGTCCCAAGACGCTAAAAATGCCATCCTTGGCATTTTTACTTCAAAATTATCAAGCCTTCGGCCACTGATTTTAATGTTCAGGTCAAGCAATTGCATCATTTGACACCAAAACAGGTTTATGCCGTAATTTGGTTTGTTTTTGCAGTGGTTTTAGTTACAACACCTTTAATATATAAACTTACATAAATTAGGTTTAATATATTCCTACGTTCCAAGAAAGATATTGAATTTGGCTTAACTCAACAAACTGCAGGAACTGGAAACTACATAAAGTCAAACCAATTCCAAGGTTCAGTGTCAGGGGGAATGCATATAAAATCCAGTTCTTCCTTTGTTGTCGGATGCTTTAGCGAAATGCCACAGGACCATAATGCAATCTGCTGACCTACTTTGTTTACGTTCTTACCATACCTCTGATCTCCATACAGAGGATGTCCCATATTGGAAAACTGTACTCTGATTTGATGTGAACGCCCTGTATGTAAATTTATCTTTACAAGTGTGTATCCCCTCGATGCATCAATAACTTCATAGTCAAGAATTGCCTGTTTGGCACCTTCAACATCTTGTGAAACAACACTTACCATATTGGTTTTTTCATCTTTTAGCAGATAGTCTTCCAATCTTCCATGTTTTTCTTTGATACTGCCATGTGCTATTGCAAAATAAGTCTTGTTCAATCCTCTTGTGCGTACCTGATCTGAAAGTCTTGAGGCAGCTTTCGAGGTCTTCGCAAAAACCATCACTCCGCCAACAGGTCTGTCCAGCCTGTGTACAAGTCCTAAATACACATTGCCTGGCTTATCATACCTTAATTTGATATCGTCCTTTAAAATTGTAAGCATATCAATATCATGGGTGTTATCTTTTTGAACCGGAATGTTTACGGGCTTTTCCACAACCAGCAGGTGATTGTCTTCGTATAGTATTTTAATCTTAATGTTTTTATCGCAGTTCATTAACCTTTTGCCTCCCAACGGCCAAATATACCGCAAGGAAGTATCAACCCCGTAGAAGTAACCGGTATACCAACTTCTCCCGAAGATATGGTACCCTTATATTTTTTGCCTATAGTCATCTTAATGATATTCTCAACTACAGTTGGAGAAAAACCGGTCGTATATGAATTTATAAGAAAGAAGAGAGGTTCTTTTGAAAGTACATCCATGCACAACTCAACTAAAGGATATATCTCATCCTCAATTTTCCAGATTTCCCCTTTAGGACCACGCCCATACGATGGAGGATCCATTATTATTGCATCGTAAATATTTCCCCTTCGCTTTTCCCTTTGAACAAATTTAATGACATCATCGGTTATAAAACGGACAGGCCTGTCTGATAACCCTGACAGGTTAATATTATCTTTAGCCCATTGTACCATACCCTTTGAGGCATCTACATGGCATACTGATGCTCCTGCATATGCAGCTGCGACGGTAGCCCCTCCTGTATATGCAAAAAGGTTCAATATATTAGGGGGCTTTTTCGCCGAACGTATTTTATCCATCATCCAGCTCCAGTTAACGGCTTGTTCCGGGAAAAGACCTGTATGCTTGAATCCTGTTGGTTCGATATTAAAGGACATTCCCTTATAAGAAATCTTCCACCTTTCCGGCAGTTTTTTCTTAAACTCCCATTTCCCCCCACCGCTTGAACTTCTGTGGTAATGTGCATCAGCTTTATCCCACAAGCCTTTCTTATCATTTATTGGCCAGATTATCTGAGGATCTGGTCTTCTTAACACATATGTACCCCATCTTTCAAGCTTTTCTCCATTACCGGTATCTATCAGTTCATACTCTTTCCAGTCATCCGCAAGCAACATTATATGATAAACCTCCATTCGTTAATTCAGAACACAACACTCGAAATATTATATCACAAAAAAGCGATTTTTAAAGATGGCAGCATCAACTTCTTTGCAGACAAAATATCAAAAATCTAATGGAAGGCCTCTTATTCCTACAAGATTTTTCAGTGAAGCTTTTGGGTGTGTAGTTCTATGGCATGCAAAAACATATAATCTTAAGGCAGAAATGAGTATAAACGCGGTAAATTTTGGGCACATATTTTTGTGTAGGGTTGGGTGTTATACAGTCAGAGCTTCATGAAAAAGCTCCGACTGTATTTTATGTTGTTCACTCCAAAAATCCATAACAAAATAACCGATATGTCTGTCTGATTTTATGGTGCCATTATACATAGATAAAAAGTACATACTGGTAAAACTAAATAAAAATTAGTCCTTTTGATGAATGGAGTTTACAATCATAACAACTGCTTCAGCTCTTGAAACATTTTTTTCTGGTCTAAATGTTTTATTCTCATATCCCTTCAAAATGCCAAGTTCTATTGCTCTAACCACATATGCCTTAGACCATTTTGCAATCTCTTGAGAATCTATTAAGTCTATTGAAGCATCAGATTTCCCAAATTTGAACGCATTCATAAGCATTACCACAGTTTCCTGTCTGGTACATGGTTTGGATGGTTTAAAAGTACCATCGCTGTAACCTGATATTATGCCATTTTCTACAGCTGCTTTTATATAATCCTTAGCCCAGTCTGGAAGATCCTTGTCATCCTTAAATTCAGTATTTCCTTGTGATAATTCTAGATTTAATGCCTTAACAATTATTACAGCTAACTCTGCCCCGGTTATATTGTTGTCAGGCTTAAAATTTCCATCCTGGTAACCACTTATAGTATTTTGTTTTATCAATTCAAGGATTTGATCTTTGGCCCAATGGTTCAAAATATCTTTTAGTACTCCTGATGCTGGCTTATCCTCAAAGTTTTCTACAGCAGATGGTGTAATCGTTGGAAGTACAGTAGTAGTTGTTGGTGTTGCTGTTGGTGAAGAAGAAGTCATTTCTGGTGTTGGTGTTGCTGTAGATATAGCAGTTGGCGAATCAATCTGAACCGGATCCTCTGATGGTCTATTTGAACCACTATGGGGGACAGGCGAGGGAGTCGGCGTTGATACATTTTTCGGTGTATCTGTTTTCGGTGTATCTGTTTTCGGTGTATCTGTTTTCGGTGTATTGGCAGGAGTTGTAGTTGTATTGGTCGGTGTTGGTGTTATAGTCGGCTTTAAGGTAGGAATTGGTGTAGATGTGGGCTCAACATAAGTATATGAATTCATAAAAACTGAGATGGAATTATCAACTCTATTCACTACAGCAAAATCAGGTTTGGAATCATTGTTAAAATCTGTTGCAATGGCATAAAATGAATTGGTACCAGCTAATGGATACCAATAATCAGTAAGTTCGAAACTTTCATCTCCATGACCCTTTAATATGATTACCTCTTGACAACTCTCAAATCTTGCATAGTTCACATGAGCTATATCCAGATTGCCGTCACTATCGAAATCAGCAGCTGCAATTCCTTTTGAAATTCCACCATATAGAGTATACTTATCCATTTTTGTTCCAAAGAATTTTTTTGATCCCCAGAAAACAAATATATTGTCTTCTGCACCTCCGATCAGATCAACGATACCATCCTTGTTAAAATCTCCAGTATCCAAATAAGTAGGAGAATCAAAACCACTAAAAGTAATTGAATTTTCAAAATCAAAATTTCCTTTTCCTTTTAAAAAGGACATATCATTAGACACACCGTTGGCTGTAATAATATCCTGTTTATTGTCTCCATCAAAATCTCCAATTACCATGTCCCGTGGATTGTTTCCTACTGCATAACTTTTTAACAAAGTGAATAAACCTTCTCCATTACCCTCTAGTATGGATACCGAATGGTTAAAATAGTCTAAAGTTGCCAAATCATTATTTCCATCATCATTAAAGTCAAAAACCTTGATCTTGCTAAATTAGGTACCCTTTTGGGGTATTGTGTTTGGTTCGGTAAAAGTGCCGTCACCTTTTCCAAGAAGAATATAAATATTTTTATGTGTAGAAAAAATCAAATCTAGTGCAAGGTCATTGTTCAAGTCTCCTAATGCAATACTATCGGGATTGTATCCAAGAGTGCTATAAAGTTGGACTGCACTTTTAAATGTGCCGTCTCCATTCCCAGCTAGAAACAGTATATTTCTTGAACCATATCCATCGATAACCAAATCTATTTTATTATCACCATTTAAGTCTCCTGATAAAATAGCTGTTGGATACTCTCCTGCCGGGTAGCTAACAGCTTTATTAAATACTGCATCAGGAGTAACAATAATGGTATTTGATTGATATGATTTATTTGTCAAATGATCAACTAATTTTATATATACTGATTTGAATGATATTTTGTTTATCTCGTGAGCCACCCATATTCCATTCAAATCTGTAGCACTATGAAGCTCAATAAATCTGTGCATATAATTCGTATCTGCATCATAAATTTCTACAGTTGTACGACTAGCTGGCAAGCTATTTTCAGCCTCCGATGAATCTGTTACTACGTCAAACATTTCGTCTGGATAAGCAGAATAGTTGAGTACATCAAAATTGAACACGGTAAGCCCATCCCTTTCCTGTGTACCTGCGAAACTCAAAATCGGGTCAGGCAATTCCAGGCTAGAATCAGATTGTGCCAATGAATTTAGCGGATAAAACAATGAAAACATCATCAAAAATGCAATACAACAGGATGTAATTCTTTTAAAATTTTTTGACATTTATACTCCCCCATATACTAGAATAGTGCGCTCTCGCAAACTCCGAGGGCTTTATTAATCTTTTTTGGGATTTGAAAATTTCAATATAAAAGTGCACAATTATTATATTATCTTTTTCCATTTACATCAGTTGTCTTTGACATATCAATTTTATCTTTAATTCTATAAGATGCTCCTTTAATTTATATAATATGTGAGTGATGAATAAGCCTATCTAACAAGGCATTTGCTGGATAAAAAGAATTGCAGTATAAATATAAACAGGAAGGTTCAAAGCCTACGGGTTTTACCAGTTTGAAAAGGTTAAAATAAGTAAGAAATGATATTAACGAATTGTTGAAAATCAATTATCAAAGTACGAAATTTTTTGTATTGACGACATCGTAATTATCTGAGATATTTATATAAATAACATTTAATGGAGGAAACAAGCATGCAATTTGAAAACGTTACAATAGTAAAAAAAGCAAATATATACTTTGATGGAAAAGTCACAAGCAGAACAGTTATATTCAAAAATGGAGATAAGAAAACCTTGGGAATCATGATGCCTGGTGAATACGAATTTGGTACTCAAGACACAGAAATTATGGAGGTAATTGGCGGTTCTATGGATGTCCTTTTGCCAGATACTATAGAATACCAAACTTTTAAAACAGGAGATATTTTTGAAGTACCTGCAAATTCAAGCTTCAAGCTGATAGTCAGGGAAATTGCCGACTATTGCTGTTCGTACGTTAAATAATAATAGGAAACAATGTAATGACAAAAAACGGTAGTGATATTACATTGGATGTTCCCGCTCAAATACTTAATGGAAGAACCTTAGTGCCGGCACGTGCAGTAGCTTAAAGCTTTGGTGCAAAAGTAGATTGGGATGCTAAGACAAGAACGGTTATAATCACTCAGGAATAACAAGTAAACTTTTTTATTGATAGTAAGAGCCCTATCCAATAAATACCGGACAGGGCTCTTACTATGTTCCAGTTGGTGATTTCTATAGAACGACTTAATTTCAATAATAGCGGTACTGTGTTGAACTAATAGAATCAAAAGAGTATTTTTCTCTTAAACTCCAACTACCCTTCACCGCTTGAACTTCTGTGGTAATGTGCATCAGCTTTATCCCACAAGCCTTTCTTATCATTATTTGCCAGATTATCTGAGGATCGGGTTTTCTTAACACATATGTCTCATAGTATCTGTTTAGTTTATGAAATTCTCTTTTATAAGTACAAATCTGAGTTATCTGCTTAATCAAATATATTAAACAGTTAGCAATTCACAAATTTTCTCACTTATAAAACCATCGCATTGGTTTAAGACATTTTGTAACCAACTTAGATAGCAATGAATAATATGTATTATCAAAGAAAAGGAGATGATTTTCTATGTCATGTAACAAAGGTTTTTTCGGAGATAACAGTGAAATATTATTCTTCATCCTCGTATTCCTCTTATTGTTCTTCAATGGTAATGGCTACAGAGACTAGTAATATCTAGTGATGCGGGGAATAAAACTTCTGCTCTATGTTTTCCTCAATACTTATTCGTAAAATATATTCCATAAGCAGAAGTAGCATTTTTACTGCAAACAATCTATTAAAAGGGCATCCTTCAACCGATGCCCTTTTAATGCTTTATACAATTTGTTATTCAACCCTGTTTCGCATTTCATTATTTAAATACGCTTTGATATTGAGATTCAACTCATTTATAAGCCTTCTTCTCGCTTCTACACTTGCCCAAGCTATATGAGGCGTAACAATCAACTTGTCAGGTCTTTTCAAAGACAAAAGAGGGTTAGAAGCTTTTACCGGTTCTGATTCAAGAACATCTAGAGCTGCACCCATTATCAGATCTTCATCCAGGGCTTTTGCCAGATCACTTTCATTTACAATACCGCCTCTGCCAAGGTTTATAAGTATGGCACTTTTTTTCATGCATACTAAACCTTTATAGTCTATAAGGCTTTTTGTCCTATCGTTTAATGGCGCATGTATTGAAATTATATCCGATTCCTTAAGCAGTTTATCTATCGCAACTCTCTCGTACTCGTCATTATTATTTTTGCCCGACGTTGAATAATACACCACTCTGCACCCAAATGAACGTGCAATGGCAGCAACTGAGCCTCCAATTGATCCAAGTCCAATAATTCCCCAAGTCTTCCCAAACAATTCAACGAATGGTTTATCGATGTGTGTGAATATATCACTATCGGAGTATGCCATTGATTTTACATACTCATCATAATACTTCAAGCTCTCAAGTAAATAAAACAACAGGGCAAATGTATGCTGTACCACACTCTGCGTAGAATACCCCGCCACATTTGTCACGGCAATTCCCCTGCTTTTGGCATATGCCAAATCAATATTATTAGTCCCAGTTGCTGTAACACAGATAAGTTTCAGTTCCTTAGCCCACTTAAGATTACTTTCGTTAAGTACAACCTTATTTGTTATAACTATGTTCTGGTCTTTAACTCTATCTATTACCTCATCCGGTCTGGTAGTATCATATACTGTTACCTCCCCGAATTTGGCTATCCCGGATAAATCCGCGTCACTTCCAAGTGTTTTTGCATCTAAAATACAAATCTTTTTTTCCACCGGTGCCATTCCTCCTTCAAAATCAACACTTCTATTAATACATTCATAAGAAAATAAGCATACCTCATATAACAAACTCATTCAAGTTCTCTGTCGGACTTGTCGTTCAAAAATGCCTGAGCCTGTTTTACAGCTTGCCTGCAAAAATACTCCTGACTGTTCATCGCTGATTTTCCCCGCTTATTCACACGTCTATAGTTTCCATCCTTATCCAGAATCCTTGTTTTTGCAGTATCTTTCAGACAAGTCTTCAACATATCTTTTAGACTTGAAATAATATCCCTGTCTTCAATGGGAAAAAGTATTTCCACTCGCCTGTCAAGATTCCTTCCCATCCAATCAGCGCTAGAGAGGTAAAACAGTTCTTCGCCATCGTTATGAAAGTAGTATACCCTGCTATGCTCTAAAAATCTCCCGACTATACTCTTAACTTTGATATTTTCGCTTAGCCCGCTTATTCCTGGTTTTAAGCAACATATTCCCCTTACCATCAAATCTATCTCAACCCCAGCCTTTGAGGCCTCATATAGCTCATTTATTATTTCCCCATCCACAAGGGAATTAAGTTTTGCAATAATTCTGGCCTTTTTGCCGCTTCGTGCGAAATTGGCTTCCTGCCTGATAAGGCTGACAAACTTTTTCCTTAACTCCACTGGTGCTACAGTAAGCTTATACATTTTAGTTAAACGCGAATATCCCGACAACATATTAAATAATGTAGAAGCATCCGAACCAAAATAAGGATCTGCTGTCATCAAGCCAATATCCGTATAAAACTTTGCTGTTATATCATTATAGTTACCTGTACTCATATGGACATATCTTTTTATTCCATCCTGTTCCATCCTGACTATCAATAAGATCTTACAGTGAGTTTTTAAACCTACAAGTCCGTATATAACGTGGCACCCTGCCATTTCCAATCTTTTTGCCCAGATGATGTTGTTTTGCTCATCAAACCTTGCTTTTAATTCGACAAGCACAGTTACCTGCTTTCCGTTTTCAGCCGCTTGTGCCAGTGCCTCAACGATAGGAGAATTTCCACTAACCCGGTAAAGGGTCTGTTTAATTGCAAGTACATTAGGATCGTTAGCTGCCTGTTTAACCAATTCTGTTACAGGATCAAAGGAATGATAGGGATGGTGAAGCAAAATATCTTTTTTAGTAATAGCTTCAAACAGATCTTCTTCAGCTTCCAACTGAGGTATGGGCTGTGGTTTATAAACAGGATACTTTAAACCTGTGAATCCTGGTAATGAATAAACTTTCATAAGGAAAGTCAAATCTAAAGGACCCTTTATTCCATATATACCTTCTTTAGGAACTTCCAACTCATCAGTAAGAATCCCCAGCAACTCAGAAGACATGTCATGCTCAATTTCCAGCCTTATGACCATTCCCCATTTTCTTTTTTTAATGAATTGCTGGATAGCCTCTAAAAGGTCTTCCGCCTCTTCCTCATCAAGACCTTGGTCTGTGTTCCTTGTGATACGGTAGCATGCCATGGTTATAATGTTGTGTCCGGTAAACAGCGTTTCAATATACATCTTGATTATGTCTTCAAGCAGGATTAAGTGTTTCTCATTCTCCTTAGAAGGCAATTCCACAAGTCTTTCAAGTACAGATGGAACCTGAACCATTCCGAATATAGGTTCGTTCTTATCATCCTTGTTTTCTAAAAGCAGCGCAATATTTAAACTCTTGTTAAGTATCAGAGGAAAAGGTCTGCTCCTGTCAACCACCATAGGCGTCAATACAGGAAATATAGTCTTATAGTATAAATTTTCAATAAACAGCTTTTGTTTCTCATTCAGTTCCTTTGGTCTTACAAACAGTATTTTTTCTTTTTTCAAGCATGGAATTAAAGACCTGTTGTAGCAATTATACTGGTCATTAACCATTTTATGCGCTCTAGTGGAAATCAGATTGATCTGCTCCTCGGGAGTAAAACCTCCTATATCAGGCTCAACAAACCCGGCAAGGATCTGGTCAAACAATGATGCCACACGGACCATAAAGAACTCATCAAGGTTTGAACTTACAATAGATATAAATTTTATTCTCTCAAGTATTGGGTTACTGTTGGTATCGCAAGCTTCTTCAAGCACTCTTTCATTGAATTCCAGCCAACTCAACTCGCGATTAAAGAAATTACTGCTAATACTATTCTCATTTTTTTTCATATAGATCATCCCCTATGTCTGATAACAGGTTTGTTTCCCATTACTTCCTCAAAAAAAGTTGCATTACTGTTAAAACTCCATTCTTCCAGTAATATATCCTCTTTGGCTGCTATATCAAAAAACAATTCATTTCCGGTTTTACTTATTTTGATTTCCTTGATTTTCTGTTTATGTGAAATATCCAAAGCTTCAGCAATTCTTAAGATTACTGCAAGTTTTGAAACTGTTATCTGCTGTCCCGGACTTAAAACTCTGTAATTTTCATGAGATAAGTCAGGGATATCATCACTGTGGTATCTCACTATATTTGCAACAAGATTGAGTTCTATATCAGAGAATCCCATAATATCCAAAAAGCGCACTATATTGTAAGAATGAATATCATGGCTGTTATGATTCAGATATTTTCCGACATCATGGAGTATGGAAGCCACCCTTAAGTATAATCTTTCCTTATCACCAAGCATATGGATCCTTTGCATCTGATCAAATATGGACAAGGTCAGTTTCTCAATGAAGGCACTGTGGACTTCATCCACAGCATATTTTTTCCCTATATACCACACCGAACTGATTATATTGTTCAAAGCTTCCTTTCTGCCGGTAGTATCATATCTTTCATCTACCATATCTGCAAGAAGCCCGTGCCTTAATGAAACCATAGGAGAATATATACCATCGGCTTCCGTCATGTTTAAAAAATTGTTGAACAAAATTATTGAAGGCAGCAATATCTGAGCCTGATTTTTCTTAAGTCCGAACTCTTCTTTAATTTGTACGGCTGTATGCCTGTGAACTTTTGAATATAATTTCTTCAGATCTTCTTTACCTATAAAATTAGAGTTTCTATTCCCACTACCGCTTAAAGACAGGTCAGCTATTGTCTTAAGTTCACCGCCAAGCCCTATAAAGTTATTGATTTTAAGCCTGGGTAGAATCTCCTCCAAAAAATCTATCCTGCTGTCAATAAATTCTTCCATTATGCTTGGAAAATCGAGAGTTTTCTTTTCAAGATCAGCCAGTATTTCACTTAGCCTTAAAGATCCCACCTTTATATACTCGGTAAATTTCAGGCTCCCAAGACTGTATACTGATATTTCAACACCTCCGGAACCAATATCCACTATCATTGTACCTTTTTCAGAAAACATACTCTCGTTGACCACATGATTACGTATCGCCTTATACATCAGAAAGCGTTCCTGAGCATTATTTATTATTTCAACCTCAAGTCCTGACCTGATTCTAATCTGCTCAAGCACATATTCCCTGTTTTCAGCTTCCCTTATTCCACTTGTAGTTACAGCACGGTAATGTTTGATCTTATAATCCTGCATCAGCCTGTAGAAGCCTCTTAAGGTGTTACATGTATCATGAATTGATTGAACCTGAATCCTTCCGAACGCAAATGTGTCTTTGCCTATATTAGTTGGTTGATATAAATCTTCCATGGGAATTACTTCCCCATCTGCTTTGACCTGTGCAATCATCATTCTAAGAGCATTAGATCCTACGTCAATAGCTGCCAATACTTTATACTTGCCTTTATCCATATAAGATCAGACCTCTTCCCAAAGATTTTAGATATACTATTCTTCTTAAAAAAGTTTGTTTTCAGCAAAACTTCATGCTAAAGGACTTATGACCCAAGTGTTATAAGACAGGCTTGGAGAAAACATAGTTCCGTAGCTTCAGCAGCGGAACTTATTTCCTTTATTGCAGCCTCCGCCACAATATGTATTTAATTATAGCATCTTTTCTCTCTTCGGTAAATTGCTTCGTGACAAGGTCTTATTGAAAACATTTCATAATTCACGTATCCAAATCCTTATTTTTCGGCATATTAAAGCTATCTTGTTTTACATTATTTAGTATGAATTAAGATTTATTCGGCATATTTTTGGTGGACCATTTACAAATCAGAATTATGAAATTATAATAATCATGGACTATTTTTTAGGAATGAGGGATGCGTTATGGAAATTAAATCCTTAAAAAAATTAAAGCTATACGGATTCAACAATTTAACCAAAACACTCAGCTTTAATATATACGATATTTGCTATGCAAAAACACTTGAGCATAGAAAAGGCTATATTGACTATATAGACGAGCAATATAACGCAGAAAGACTAACCAATATCCTTACTAATGTTTCAAATATTATCGGAGCTAATATTTTGAATATTTCCAGTCAGGATTATGAACCTCAGGGTGCTAGTGTTACCATGCTTATTTCTGAGGAGAAGCTAACTAACGCTCCCGATCATGAAGATGATCCAAACCAGACAGAATCTCCAGGACCGCTTCCTGAAACTGTACTTGCTCATTTAGATAAAAGCCATATAACTGTCCACACTTATCCTGAAAGCCATCCTGACGATGGTATTAGTACTTTCAGGGCTGATATTGATGTATCTACCTGTGGTCGGATATCTCCTCTTAAAGCTTTGAACTATTTAATTCATAGTTTTGATTCAGATATCATAACCATTGATTACAGGGTAAGGGGATTTACGCGTGACGTTGAAGGTAAAAAGTTTTTTATAGATCATAAGATAAATTCTATACAAAACTATATAGCCAGCGAAACAAAAGATCTATATCATAATGTAGACGTAAACGTATATCAGGAAAATATTTTCCATACAAAAATGCTAATTAAGGATTTTGATTTGGACAACTATTTATTTGGAGTAACAAAAAAAGAATTACAGCAGGGTGAAAAGAAAAAAATCAAACAGAAACTGAAAAAGGAAATGGCAGAAATATTTTACGGAAGAAACATTCCTAAAGTATAACCAATCCTTATAACTTCAACCAAAACTATACATTCTGAAAAGGTACTTCTAAGAACTTTTTTAAGAATATATAGTTTTTCTGTTTATTAACACTTTCCCTATATTAATACTAGCTAAGGCAGGTACGACTAATAATTAAGGTTCTGCTCCAAAAAACAAAAACCTTGATTCTACAGTATGTTTTAGTGACCCGTAACAGGAATTAATTCCAGACCAGACGGGTCACAAACAGAGGAAGTGCATTTTTAACATTTTGAAAGACTAGAAATTAGTAATGTTAAAAAGCACTAGATAAAAATCTTCATTCTATTTAAATGTAATTGTATTATATGATATAATAATTATAAGAATTGGTACTAATTTCTTTATACTAAACTTCCAAGAAATCGTCTTGCATACAAACGCTTCAGGAATATAATCTCTGTTGATTATAGCTAATATTAATTTTTCCTTATCATATGGAGGTGGTTTAAACAAACTTTTATATCAAAATTAAATATGGAGGTGATTAGATACAACATTCAAACCATGTAAACCATTGCGCTATTTAATTGATTTTATGCTTAAGCATATAGCTAAGTATTTTCATGCAGCAGCTAATCAATCTTTCTGTAACAATAGTTATATGGTTTTTGTTTTCTCAATTTTTTTATTATTAAGGAGGAGGAATTGTATGAAAAAAATAATAACAATAGTGCTTACAATGTCACTATTACTGAGTTCAGTATTTACCGCTGCCAACGTTGCAGCTGCCGGAAGTGATTACAGTACAGCTTTAAAGTACTCAATCTATTTTTATGACGGCAACAAATGTGGTCCTGATGTAACAGTCGATAACGTATTTGATTGGAGAGGAGCATGTCATACAAAAGATGGTTCAGTGGTAGGCGTAGATCTTAACGGAGGTTACCACGATGCCGGTGACCATGTAAAATTCAACTTACCACAAGCTTATGCTGCTTCGATTTTGGGATGGTCATTGTATGAATATAAGGATGTTTTTGATTCCACCGGAAACAAAAACAAGATGCTCTCCACTCTGAAATACTTTACAGACTATCTTTTAAAATGCCATCCTGATGCCAACACCTACTATTATCAGGTTGGAGACGGCCAAATCGACCATACATACTGGGGAGCTCCGGAAACTCAATCTGGAGAAAGAGCTGTTCCCTATGTAGCAAATGCCTCGAGTGCTGCTTCCGAAGTTTGTGCTCTCACTTCATCTGCACTTACATTAATGTATCTTAACTATAAGGACATTGATTCATCCTATGCAAACAAATGCCTCAAAGCAGCAAAAGAGCTCTACTCAATGGCAAAAGGCAATCTTGGCAAGTATAAGGAAGGCGCCTTCTATCAATCTAACGGTTATTGGGATGATTTATCATGGGCTGCCGCTTGGCTCTATGTTGTTGAAGGCAATAGTTCCTATATGTCAGAAATCAATGGCTATTTGTCTAACAATACCTTCCTTGGCGAATCACCATTTCAAAACAAATGGACAATGTGCTGGGATGATATGTATATGGCAGTATTCTGCAAGATGGCTGAACTTACAGGAGAACAGAAATACAAAGATGCCATGGAGTATAACCTGAACTACTGGATGAATACTCTTACCACAACACCCGGCGGTTTAAAGTATTTGAGTAACTGGGGAGTATTAAGATATGCTTCTGCCGAATGTCTTCTGGCATTACAGTACTATAAGCAAACCGGTGATGAAAAATATAAAACCTTTGCCCAATCACAGATAGATTATGCCCTTGGAAAAAACCCAGAAAATATGTCTTATTTAATTGGTTATGGAAGTAAATATCCGGTACATCCACACCACAGAGCTGCAAACGGCTATACATACGCAGGCGGTGAAAACACCAAACCTGCAAAATATACACTAACAGGTGCCTTGGTCGGAGGTCCTGATACAGGCGATGCTTACAAGGATGATGTAAATCAGTATCAATACACAGAAGTTGCAATAGACTATAATGCTGCTTTTGTAGGTGCAGTTGCCGGATTAATGGCCGGAAAACCCATTTCAACTCCTACATCTACAAAAATCCCTCCTACACCTACACCTTCATCAGGCAATGTAATTAAAGGTGATTTGGACGGAGACGGCAAAGTAAACTCAATTGACTTTGGTTTATTAAGACAACTAATACTCGGCATGATCAAATCTCCTCCTCTGTCTTCACCTGACTATAACTGGACTGACGCGGCCGATATAAACGGTGATGGTAAATATAATTCTCTTGACTTTGGATTTTTAAAAATGATACTGCTTAGAATTCCTTTTTAATTATTAAAAGCAAGCAGGTTACTTATAGTAAATAAAATACAACTATTATTACTGCAAGCAAATGAGCTTAGATAAGAGCAGGAGCTAAAAAAGTCCCTGCTCTTATTTATTTTGAATAAACTCTCTTATCTGGTGGTAAATTAATATTACGCAGAAACTGGCAAAAAATTATAAGCCATTATTACTTTGTAGTACAAGACAATCCAATGAAAGCCACGGCTAACGCATGTATGTAATTATATGGAATGCAAGTTCGTAAAACAGTTAAAAAGCTTAAAATAAAAGCGTTTTAACTGTTTTTTTATTTTTAAATATATGTTATAATTTATATAAATAATATA
>Ga0208826_1000508_pt1 | contig 40317 bp, 33 predicted proteins | sample AD_UKC115_MetaG_FD_184451 | JGI IMG/M metagenome (GOLD analysis project Ga0208826, IMG submission 184451) | Active sludge microbial communities of municipal wastewater-treating anaerobic digesters from Hong Kong - AD_UKC115_MetaG (SPAdes)... | ecosystem: Engineered > Bioreactor > Anaerobic >...
GATATTCAGCTATAAAGATACAAAATAATATGCAATTACACAAATCATTTGTCCTGTTTTTTTTCCTGTTTTTTATGATATTTCCCAACTAAAAAAAGAGACTGTCCTTACTTTTGAGACAGCCCCTTGTTAGTTCAACAACAATTCTGCATACTGATTTTCATTGATTTTTTCTGCTCTGTAAGCAGCAGCGAACCGTAAAATCTTTTCAATCGTTTCCATTTGAGGACACATTTCTTTTGTCTTTTTCTGCTGACCGGGACTCACCTCATCAGCACTGTTGTCGGAAGTACAAATTTCTTGCATAGGCATGATTATTATTAGATACAATTTTCATTTCTCAAATAATAAACGATGACACTTGGCAAAAAAGTGTACGGACACCCGAAAAAACAATAATTTTTTCCTCGCTTATATGAATTTATTTGATTTCAAGAGAAATATTTTTTTCTTCAGCAATTTTTCGCAGGTTGATGAGTGCATAACGCATTCTGCCCAAAGCCGTATTAATGCTGACATTGGTTTTTTCGGCTATTTCCTTGAAACTCAAATTTTCAAAAAAACGCATTTTAACCACAGCCTGCTGGGAAGGTGGAAGTTTATCAACCAAATGAACCACATCAGTAAAAACCTGTTCATTGGACAGTACATCTTCCATACTTTTTTCTGAAAAACGCGTGCAGTTCATGATATCGAAGTTAATTCCTTCTACCGAAAAGGTGTTTTCGTTTTTTTCACGCCGAAAATAGTCGATAATTAAATTATGGGCTATCCGATTGATCCACGCCAGAAATTTTCCCGATTCAACATAACGATCCTGCTGAATGGTAGAAATGGCCTTAATAAAAGTATCCTGAAAAATATCTTCGGTAAGTTCCCTGTTGCGTACAATCAAAAAAATGTAGGTATAAACTTTCGACTGATAACGGTTCAACAAAACCTCAAAAGCCTGATTATTACCCTCTCTGTACAATTTTACCAATTCATCATCGGTAAATTGATTGAAGTCTTTCATTATTGCTAATTTATTGGTTAAGGGTAAGAATCGGCAATAGGCAATGAAGATTTAGAGGTTGTTTTTAAATTGATTTTACTACGCAAAAATAATCATTGTATCGATATAAAAAAATTTTTTACAAAATAATTTTTCAAAAAACGTTGAAAATTTTTGAGTATTTCAATTTTTTTTCTCTTATTCTACCCACAAAACCAAACCTTTCAGATATTCACCTTCCGGATGATAAATATTTATGGGATGATCGATTCCCTGAGAAAGTTGATGCAGAATACGCACATTTCGTTTGCTTTCGGCCGCAGCGCTGAAAACAGCCTGTCGAAACTGTTCGCGCGTAATAGCTTGCGAACAGGAAAAAGTAAAAATTATTCCTCCGGGTCGGATCATTTCAAAAGCTTTTCTATTAAGCCTTCTATATCCTTTCAAAGCATTGGAAACGGCATCTCTGTGTTTGGCAAAAGCCGGAGGATCAAGAACAATCAAATCGTAAAAAGGCTCTCGTTTTTCGTAGCGTTGCAAGTATTTGAATGCATCTTCGGCAAAAGATTGATGACGTTGATCAGAAAAATTGAGCGCAACATTTTTATCGGTCAGCTCAATGGCTTTTGCAGAGCTATCCACCGAATGAACCAGTTTGGCATTTCCCCGCAAAGCATAAACAGAAAAACCGCCCGTGTAACAAAACATATTCAAAACAGTTCGACCGGAAGCATATCTTTCGAGTAAAACGCGATTTTCACGCTGATCGAGAAAGAAGCCCGTTTTTTGTCCATGCTGCCAATCAATATAAAATTTCAAACCGTTTTCCAAAGCTACAAATTGTTCGGAAAAACCACCAACCAAGTAGCCGTCAGCGGGTGCATTTTCATTCCGAAAAGGCAGAGTAGCTTCCGATTTGTAATAAAGATGGTGAATTTCGGGAACAGATTCCACCACACATTTTGCCAGTATATTCCTGATTTTGTGCATTCCCGCCGAATGAGCCTGCATAACAGCCGTATTGCCGTACACATCCACAATCAATCCGGGCAAACCATCTCCTTCCCCATGAACAAGTCTATAGCAGTTGTTTCGGTTTTCGATGATCAATCCCAAAGCTTTGCGCATTCGATAAGATTCCGTAATGCGATTTTTCCAGAAGTTTTCGTCGATAGGCTCTTCCTGAAACGAAAGCAGACGAACCATAATGCTGCCCTGCTGAAAATGGCCTATTCCCAAAAAATTCCCCTGGCTATCGAGCACTTTTACCAATTCGCCTTCTGAAGGCTGACCATCAATTTTTTGAATAGCGCCGGAAAATACCCACGGATGAAATCGGCGGACACTTTCTTCTTTTTTTGGTTTCAGAAAAACAGCATGCATGTTGTAAATTGAATTTTAAATGATTTATGAATTGTCCTTTGGTGAATTCATCTCATGAAGGAATTTCCAAATGAGCATCGGAGGTAAGATTTTTATCTGCATTTTCGGAATTTTCCGGTTGTTTATGAGGCGAGTTTTCCAGCACCAGTTTTTCAATTTGTTTGGGTGTCAGTTGTGGTTCGTTCATCAGCTGCAGATAAATTTGCAAACTTGCCCAAGCGTCGGTTGCCGCATAGCGAAGCTGCTTTTCCGTCAATTGTGGTTTTTCCCAATCACTAAGCCGTTGAGCTTTTGAAATTTTTTTCCCAAAAATGATGGCATAAATTTTTTGCAAACTCAACTCCATAATGCCATAGCTTTTTGCAATATGCTGAATATCGACAAAATTTGCCGGATGAAAATTTTTTCGTTTGTTCAGTAAACGAAAATCGTCGTGCAAAGACAAACCGACTTTTTTGACATTTTCATCATTTAAAAAATCCTGCAATTTCTGAGGAAAATCGATTAAATTCAGACGAAAAAGAAAACATCGTTCCAATTCGGACAACTGGAGCAAAGAAACTTTATTGGAAGTACCGCTTTTGAAAGAAGGTTTTGTTTCGGTATCGATACCAACGACAAGGTTTTTTCGAAGTTCGTCGATAGCGGGCGCCACCATTTCAGGTTTATCCACGAGAACAATTTCTCCCGGGAAACTGACTACGGGCAATTGATTGATTTCCTCTTTCGAAATTTTCGGTGGATACATAAAAATTTTTATTTCAGAAAAGAACTTAAATCGTCATCCTCAGCATTATGCTGAAAATCGAGAAATGAATCGCGCGTCAGTTTGTCTTCATGATGATGAGTTTCTTCCCAATCAACATCATCTTGTAGATTGTATTTCAAAGCATGTAAAGCACGCATGGCATTGAGCAATTTTTGTCCCCAGTGTTCGCCAAAAGCAGTGAGACACTGGGCCAAAGCATCATTCATGATGTCCACATCAGCGGTCTGATAATTGGCAGCAAAATCCTTGATTTCCTGATAAATGTCACTCAGGTTTTCGGAAATAAAAGCCGCAACGGGCGTATCGCTAATGGCCATGTCGGGATGAAACACCTCAAGATACACATCATCGTTTCCCAAAAGTTGTTCGATTTGTTCACGGACAAATTGATAATCTTCTTCCGTTACAAAACGCTCGGGAAAATTTTCATATACAAGTTCGGGAATATCGAGCACAGAAGCCTTCAAATAAAGCAAAGGTAAAAGTTTCAGCGATTTTTCCACAAACTCATCCTTCCCTATTTCCGAAGTATGCTCCAGAAAAAGACAAGTTTCGGCAACTACTGTAGCAAATTCAATAACATTTCCGCTATAAACAATATGATCAGGCAATTCGTCAACACTCATAATACTTAAAATAAAACTTGCTTTTTGCTGCAAGAAAATTTTTAAAACACAAAATTAAGAAAATTATTTTACATAAGCCGGTGAAAACTTTTTTGGCCTGATTTCAGAAAAAGATATTCAACTTTTGAAAGATTTGATAAACAATTTTTATCTTCGCCTTGTTCTAATGAAAAAAGAAAATTATAAGAATTCGACTTATTTACCGCCAACACATCAAAAAATCAGCATTATGGAAGACAAAATTGTAACGTTAAAAAATTATGACAGTATGGTGGAAGCCATGTTCGATCAGGAAGTTTTACGTGCCAACCATATCGAATGCTTTATCAACAACGAACAAGTGGTGGAGCTTTATCCGATGTTTGCCGATATTGATGAAGGACTGAAGATTGTTGTTTTTGAAAAAGATTTGGAAAAAGCGCAAAAAGTACTGGAAGAATACCATCGCTCGGCCGAAAAATCTGTTTAACGAAACTTCTCTTCACTTTTTCCGATGACGAAATTCCTTATTTCGTTTGTCGTTTTTTTCGCTTCAATCAATTCCGAGAACTTTTTACCTGTCTGAGGATCAATAAGATCAGGAGCTATTTCCAGCAGGGGCATGAATACAAAATCGCGCTCCACAATCGCGGGATGAGGAATCTTAAGAGAAGGTTGGTCGATGACAAGATGGTCATAAAGCAGAATGTCAATGTCGATAATACGGTCGGCGTAATGTTGCCCGCAACTTTTTGAAATTCTCCCCAAAGTCTTCTCAATTTCCTGCGTTTTTTCCAATATTTCGTATGGTGAAAAACGAGTTTCCATCAGCGCAACCGCATTTAAAAAATCATTTTCGGAAAAGAATCCATAAGGCTTGGAAATATAAAATGAAGACAGGGACAGTAAATTCCCCATCTCCATTTTTAACATCATGACGGCATCTTGCAAAATTTTTTCTTTCTCTCCAAGATTGCTCCCCAAACCCAAAAATATCAAACTCATTTTTTAAAAAATTTCTTCTGTTCCTTTTCTTCAACTTTGCTGCCGCGAAACTTTCTTTGGAACTTTTTCCTTTTTTTCCGTCAGTTTATCTCTGTTGAAGAATAAGGTGATAAGAGCACCTATCCAAACAAGAATTTTGACACCCAATTCATGAGGGAAAAACAGGCAAAGAATTCCACTCAGGGCAATCAGAATCGAAGGTCCCCAAATACCGTATTCTTTTTTGATAAAACCAAATAACACAATTACATCAACTGCCAGGGCAATAAGTAATTCGATACCGATAAAATAGGCATACATACCCAGTAAAGTTGAAGCAGCTCTTCCTCCTTTAAAATGGTAATAAAGCGGATAGCCATGTCCGATGACGGCGCCAATTCCTATACATCCCAGAGCGGTAGTATCGGTAATATGAAAAAATTGATAAGCTATCCACATGGGAACAAGCGCCTTCACTGCATCCAGCAGTCCGGTCAGAACGCCCCAAAATTTTCCAACATTTCTGAAAACATTGTAAGCGCCGGGATTTCCATTGCCTAATTCACGAATATTTTGATTCGAAACCAGCTTGGTGATAAGCTCGGCAAATAATACGGAACCAATTAAATATCCCGCAACCAGACAAACCAAATATAAAACATACTGATTCATAATATGTAAGCTTTACAGAAGAATAGATACTCCATAAGCACCTGGTCCACAATAAACTGCATCTACCAATCCACCTTCACCTTCAACAACATCGTCAACCGGCAGCGTTTTAATTTTTTCCAGTAGAGCAGCATAAGCATTCTGATTTTTATCTCCGTAACCACTCAATGTAATAGCCCGCTTGATACGGTTAACTGATTTTTCCTGCATTTTGGCCCGGATTTGTTCTATAATCAAATCGTTCACCTGTCGGTAAGTTCTGCCCTTCCCCATTGCCAAAATCAATCCATCCTTCTCATTTCCCATCATACCGACAACCGGTATAATGTGCAGAACACTGCCCATCAACGATTGTGCTTTCCCAATTCGTCCGCCTTTGTATAAATAATTGAGATCGGGAAATACAAACCAGCTGAAAGTATTCTCCACAATCTGTTGACAAGCTGCCGACAGTTCTTCCACACTTAAATCGGGTTGTGCCTTTATCAAATCAATAATGCCCAACAAGACGCTGCCGACACCATTGATGGCTTGGCGTGTATCGACATTGATAACGGGCACAATATTTTCAAATTGTTTACGTACATTTTCAGCTACACGAAATGAAGCTGCAGAAAGGCCACTGCTCATTACCACATGAATAAACACATCGTAACTGGCATGATTTCTTTCAATGATTTCGGCAATTTCATTGTGAATCAGAGTGGAAGATTTTGCTACAACCTTTTCCTTCTCATATTTTGAAATCAGCCACCTTGCATTGTGTTCCTCGCTTTGTCGATATTCTACGCCATCCACAAAAACAGGGAATTTCACAATTTCCAACGCATCGTAATCAATTTGTTCGCGGGAAAGTCCGAGATTGTCTCCGACAATGATAAAAATTTTTTTGCTCATATCTTCTGAATTTATTCAAAGGTTATATAATAGGAATATTTGTATTGTCCGCCATAATATTCTTCAAAATCTCTGTCGGGAAATTTATTCCTCAATTGTTCGATTAAAGAATTTTCCTTTTTCACATCTTCTCCCTTATAAAGGGTAATCAGGCTACCTTCGGAAGAAAGTTTTTGAACGGTATCGAATACAAGTTCTTCAAGATTTTTGTTGGCAAGAATAATTTTCTTTTTATACACCGTAAAATAATCGTTTTTATTTACCGGAAAGCCATTTTCCGTTGTAACATTGCGTGTAGAACGAGCTATGCCACAGAAAGGAATATTGTTAATGCTGTTCATGGCTTCGTCAAAAATGGTGTTGATGTCGTAATCTTTGGAAATATTCATCAGCATACTTACCAGCGAAATCGGATTATCCGATTCTACGATGAAAACGTTTTGCGGCTTTGCGAAGGTGGCGATTTTCACCACTAAACTTCATTCGAAGCACTAAATTTTGATAAACCACTTCACTGTCATACGAAGCACTGCACCGCCACTTTTGCAAAACCGCTGTTAGCTGCTGGCGTTCTTGTCCACCGTGTCTGTAAACCATTGTCGTTGTTAGGTTTTCTGTCATTTGTCTGTCGGCTTGTGCGTGGCTTTTTTATTTTTTTGAAGGGTCGGAAAATTTTTTAAAACCATTTTTGTCGTGCGGTTGGACAGACACACTCTTTGCCAAACTTGGGTTTGAGGGTTGGCTTGAGCTGTTTGGCAATGTGTGTGGCTGTATGCGTTGGCTTGTCCTTTCATTTCAGATTAATTTTTCATTCTTTCATAGTGTAATGGGTCATTGTCCTTGATAATTTGCATTAAATATTTTGCAGATTGGTGAATTTCTTGTGGGTTTTTAGAGCCATTAATTGAATGCGACAATATATTACAGACTTTCAATAAAACGCCAAGTTCAGTTTTAGATTTATCATTAGTAATTTTAAAATCATTTGCTAAACGACCAAGTTGAGCACTTGTTAAATTCAAATCTTCCCCAATTTTAAAGCTATACCATTCTTCGAAAACTCTTCTTATAACATTTGGATAATGAAATATTTCACATTCGGTTGTTGCTTGTCCTTCATTTTTTTGTGAAAATTTATATATTTCTTTGAACAAGTATTTATATGGTTTGTCGTTATTCTTCGATTTAATAAGCTCACTTTTACCGTTACTTTTCCTAATTTCAAAAGTTGCATATTTAGATTTGATTTCAACACCATTTTTATCGGTTTTATCTTCCCAAGCTTTTCTGCCATAAGAAAGATTGCAATAATCCTCCCAAGAATGGGTCAATACAAAGATTTGTTGATTTGAGAGTTCCAAAAGTTTTTTCATAAGTTCTAAAATGTAAAACTTATTTGAATCATCCATACTTGAAATTGGGTCGTCAACTATGATAAGTTCAATTTCAGGTTTTACGCTCCGTTGTTTGTTGTCTGCAAAAAGTTCATAATAGAAAAACAACAATGCTAAAAGGTTTTTTTCTCCTTCGCTAATATCCTTAATTGTAAGAGTTGCGTTTTCGTTGGTGCTTTTGATAATGTAATTTTTGTTGTCTGTATCAAGCTCAACCTTTAATGAAATATTTATGTCATTCAGAATTTGAGAAACAAAATCAGCAAAATCTATTGTTAGACTTTTCTGTTGTTTTAAATCTTGAATTTCTTGCTGTTTTTTCTTGTTGTTCTCTCGCTTTTCCTTGAGTTCAGTTTCTTTGTCTTTAACCTCCTGTAGCTTATCTTTTATAGTAGCTGATTGTAGTATTTCCAAACCAATTGCACCCTTTACTAAAGTAGTCAGGTTGTTTAGTTTCTTTCTTAACTCTAATAATTGTTCGTTTTTGGTTTTAGAGATAGTTGATATTGATACTTCAAGCTCTTTCAAAGTTTCTGCTAAAAGTTCAAAGTCGAAATTTTCTTGAACTTCTATGTTATCAATTTTCGATTGACACGAAATGATAAGAGTTTCAATAGTTTGTTTTTTTTCAGAGATTGAGGAAAAATGTTGCTCTATCTCATTCCCAATGTTGGTAGTATAAGTTTTAGATTCTTTCTCAATAGCTTTGATACTTTCAAAAAGATTTTGAAGCTGTTCTCTGAATTGCTTTAGCTTTTCAGTTGCCTTATGACGTTTGTTTTCTTTGAATTCGGCTATTTTCGATTTGACATCTGAATAATCTAACTTACCCTCACAAAATTTGCAGTTATCGCCATCTTTGTGAAGTTTCAAACCTGTTTCAATCCATTGAACAACTTCATATTCTGGGATTGAAATATCTTCTCCAAACTTTTCTTTGAATATTACTTTTACTTCTTCGATTAAATTTGTTTGAATTTTAGATAAGTTTATTGGTCTCAAATTTTCATTCTGTGCAATTTGTTTCTCAATTGCATTATCGCCATTAATCTTTATCAGTTTTTCTTCATCTGCTTCTATTTTTTTAGCATCCTGAAAATCCTTTTTGTAAAGTTCAATTACTCGTTCAACAGATTCATCTTTGGATTTTCTTTGAATGTTAGCTTCGCCTTTTCGACTATCGTGAATTTTGTCTATTTCAGTTCTAATTTCTTTGCGTAATTTGGCAATACCTGTGTCAAGTTTTCCAATTTCATCTTCTTTGATAATTAGCTTTTCAAGTTCTTTAATCTTGATTTCTATATCAACGTCACCTTTACTAAAACTTGCCTCAACGCCTTTAATTTTATCCTCAGAATTTTCAAGTAACAATGACTTTGAGATGTAATCTCTATCGAAAATTCTAAGATTCTCTGGCTTTTTTGTTGCGTCTTTTAGAAATTCATCTTTTATGCCAATAGCAATAGCACTTTTCCCTTTACCATTGTATCCAAATAGAATGTTTTTGGCACGAAAAAGTAAGTCGTTGGGATTTGTATAGCCAACAAAAGATTTAAGAGTAAAGTTATTTAGCTTAGTTATCATTTTACTTCAATTTTGCTAAAACACAATCTTCACATCTTCTTTATAGTTCTGTAAAGTTCCGTTTAGGCTGGCTGTCCAACCGTCAATAAATACTTTGCCGTTTTTAATGGCGTTTGAATAATCATCACTAGTTATTTTCTCGCTGTTGGTTATGTAATAATGATTGCCGATTTTGTAAATGCAATCTTTTACCACTTCTTCGGGAACTTGTGTTGGCTCGTCTAAACCAACGGTGAAAATCATATTGTAAATACGACTTAAAGCATCTGTATCATTTTCAGGAAATGAAATTTGTCCTTTGTCGTCAACTTTCAGTTTTGGTGCTTCAACGCTGTCAAACACTTTAAAACCAATATCAGGAACTTGTTTTTTGTCTTCCTCAAACAATCCTGTCTTGCTGTTTTCAGCTTCAATGTCTTTTGTGATTTTTTCTCCTGCTCTTTTCAAACGTTCAATGGTTATACTTGAAATTACGGGCGGTAAATTATTCTCAATGCAAAATTTGTAAGCCGGTTTGCCTTCTTTGATTGGTTCATCAATTTGGCACAAAATAAATTTTCGGTTTCCACCATCATCTGCGTTTAATTGCATTACTGCGTGACCAGTTGTGCCACTACCTGCGAAAAAGTCAAGGATTATATCGTTTTCATCAGTAGTCAATGTAATTATTCTTTGTAATAAATTTGTTGGTTTTGGAAAATCAAACATTATCATATCATTAAACAGTTCCTTTATTTGATTTTTACCTGTAATTGAGGTCTTTAAACCACTAAATATTGAGCTTTGAATTGAATTTGAAGGTTCATTTTTAAATATTTTAATCCTTGGAACACCATCACCATCTCTACTAAAATATATCCTATTGTCTTTCACTAATTCATCATATTCATCTTTTGATACAGTCCAATTACGAGTATATTCATTACCTGTAGGTGATATTATTTTAAAATACTTAGAACCTGTTGTTGTTTTTATACCATTTCGAGAAATATTACCAGACATCCAAGGACCTCGTGGATCATTATCAGGATTTGAAAAATCATCCCTATTAAGAAAACGGTATTCTGTATATCTCTTTAAAATCTTTTCATTTTTAAATGCAGCAATTATATATTCGTGTTCTTGTCTTACAGTATTAGAAGCTGTTTTAGTAAAAGAACTTTCTTCAAAATCTGATAAATTCCAAATATATGTTTCTGTATTCTCCTCTCCAAAAACATCATCGCAAAGTAATTTCAAATTAGCTTGTTCGTTATCATCAATGCTTATAAAAATAACGCCGTCTTTACTCAATAAATCTCTTGCCAATAAAAGACGTGGATACATAAAAGCCAACCAACCATTATGGCTCTTTTTAGTTTTGAAACTAAAATCCATTCTTGCAAATTCGCTTTCGCTTAAATTTGCCAATCCTAATACCTCAGCTTCTTCTTTATCAAATTTATCTGGGTAAACAAACTCATCACCTGCTGTATTGTATGGTGGGTCTATATAGATACATTTTATTTTTCCGCTGTAATGATTTTTTAGAATTTTCAAACTGTCAAGGTTGTCACCTTTTAGCACTAAATTTTCTGTTGTGTCAATATTCTTGCTCAATGTAGTATTTAGGCGTAATTCCTTTTCTGTCTTTTGAGCATATTTAGCTCGGGCAAAGTTTCTGCCTACAAAGTTTAAACCGTAACCGTTTACCTTTTCATCAACGGGCAAACCTAAAACAGTTTTTAGTTCTTCTAAATTTATTTCGGTGTCTCGTATTACGTTAGGGTAGTTCTCTTTCAGAAAACGCAACAATTTGTTTTCGTTGTTTTCTGTGCCAACAACCGTAAATCCTGCTTTTATAAAATCTTGTTCTGCCATATTATTCTTTGTTGTTGTTTTTAAATCCTTTGTTCTCTTTTAATGACTTTACTTCTTCAGATTTTAATTTGCGTTCAATCTTTTTCACATCTTCTTCTGGTGGCAAGTTCTCGGGAACAATACCACGAGAAATCAAAGTATTTCTAACCGTTTTATTATTGGTAATATGCTCATTGGAAATTTGACCTTCGGTTTTCATTTGCTTTTGCTTGGCATTGAAAATGGTAATTTCTGTAGCAAAATCTTTGGCTTTTAGCAAAATGGTTGGCATAAAATCGGCTAAAGGTTTGTTCTTTATGCCCCATTTATCTTTCATTTGTTGTGTAGTTCTATTAAATAAAGCTTGGTCGCCTTTACTTCTGATTAATGCAAAGTTTTCGTTACCGCCTGTTTGTTGAAATATTACGTGTGAAAGTTCTTTTTCGGTTTCAGCTAATTTATTTCGGGCTTGAACCCTTTCGATTTCTAATATTTTTTGCTCAATGAGTTCGGCTTTTCTAGTTTGAATAGCAAAATAGGTTTGGGCAAAAGCAATTTGTTCTTTTCTTGGGTCACCATTTTGAGCTATTAAGTAACAAGCAAAACGCGTAAGCATTACATCATCAATTTCTTTTTGTGCTCCCGAACCAATCTCAACCATTTTCCCGACATCGGCAAAATGGTCTGCAATATCCTGACCTGATATTTCGCAAGCCGTTTTAGCTTTGCTAATTACATTCTGAAAATTATCCCATTTGCCATAACCGAGTAAGTGCTGCAAATCTCTGGCTAACCAAAATTCTACTCCATCTTCTGTTTTGTGAAGAAAATCTTCAAAATTTTCGGTTAGTTTGTGTACAATCTCTTTTTTCATGCCCTACTTATGATTTTATCAATGCCGCCAATTGCGTTTTATTGATACGTTCTTTAAATGAAATTTTAATATTTTCGCCGGTCTGAGCTTGTCGAAGACTGTAGTGTTCGCTTAATGCCTCAAAATATTTTTTGGCAAAGTCAATTTTTCCTTTTTCATCTACCGGAATTTCGGTTGACGATTTATAGCCTTTGGCTTCCACTACAAGGAATATTTTGTTGCCTTCGGTGCTTTTGATAGCATAGCAAAAGTCTGGGTTGTAATCTCCCAAAGGCGTTTTGATTTTCAGACGTGGAAGTTTGCCGAAAATTTCAATGCTGTCAATGTCGGGGTCTTGCTCCACAATTTCCAATTCAAAATCACTGTCGTATTCAATCACTTCTTCAAATACCCATTTGGATTTTAAATTGAAATCGCCTGAAATGTCTTTTTGAAATTTGCCAACGCTTCCTGTATCTAAATAGGTTTTTCCTTTTTCGGTTTTGAATACATTTGGCAAACCTGTTCCGTTAATACCGTCATACTTAATGTTTGCTTTGAGCATTGCAATTAAGTTCTTGTTGATTATTTCGGAAATTTCCCTTTGTGCCTGTTCAGGATTGTTGCAGAGCATTTTGGTTTTGAAGTCATCACTTAAAGCATTGAAAATCTTTACAACAAATGAAATAGGGGTTTTGGTATTGTTTGATAAAGTGCGAACCAATTCTAAATAGTCAACTTTGCTTTTGTATGTAACGGTGTCGGTTAGCTTTTCTGTAATTCCTCCTTGTTCGCCAATTTTGTTCACGTTTAGTTCTGCACGAATGGTCTGCAATAGAATTTCTTCAATGTTTACGGCTTCTATTTGCGTTTTTATGTTTTGTATAAGTTGGTTTTCCTGCTCTGCGGTTAAAGTTTCTAAAACATAGAAAGCATTTTTATTGATAGCGTTCCAAAGATTTTGAAACTCTTGCAAGTGCGTTGCCTTTATGAAAACTTTCTTTTTTTCTTTTTTCTTCTCGGCTTTCTGAACGTAAGTGTTTGTGTCGGTAGCAAACAGGCTTTCAATGGCTTTCACTTGTTCTTCGGGCAAATTTTGTTCTTTTAGAATAGCTGAAAATTCAGGCGATTTTTCGTAAATCTTTTGTCCGTCAACAATTGCCTTGCGAATAATCATTTTCTTGTCCTTCAGCACATCATCAACCAAAGTAACAATTGTATCATCGTCAAAACCTGATTTTTCTTTGAGTGTTTTAATCAGTTCCTGCTCTGTAAATGTTTCAGAAATCAAGAATGAGTTGCTAAGAATTTCATTTTGAATTGCCTCAACAAAACCTTGTTCTTTGCTTGAAACAACTACATCAAGGTTATTGATTTTCCAAAATGCTTCTTGGTCGTCATTCAAATTTTTAAGTGTTTGCCGTTGTAAATTTTGATTTACGCAAATGCGTAAACCTCTACCAATCTGTTGTAGTTTTGATATTTCACTTCCCTGATTGGAAAGTTTACAGATTGTGAAAACATTTGGATTGTCCCAACCTTCTTGCAATGCCCAAATGGAGAAAATGAAACGTGTAGGGCTTTCAAACGAAAGCAATTTCTTTTTGTCTTTCAGAATTTCGTCAACACCTGCTTTTACTTTTTCGTCTGCATTTCCTTTGTCGCCTGAAAAATATCCTTTGTGAACTTGTAAAGTGTTTTCGCTATCAAAATCGTTTTGCAAGAATTTATAATAGTCGCTTGTTTGGTCAAGTTGGCTTACAATTTCGGTGTATTGCTTTTTGTATTCTTCTTCAAAAAAGTTCTTGATTTTTGGATTGCTTCCTCGAAATAAACTGGTGTCGCTTTCCATAAAAAACAAGGTTAAAGCTTTTATGCCTTGCTCAAACAAACCTTTTTCTTTCTCAAAATGAATTTTGATTGTTTCTTTAATCATTGCCCGCAATGATTCATCTGACAAAGAATAATCAACCTTTTCAATGGTGTCGTCTGCTAAAACAATGGTGTCTTTGTTTATTTTCTTTATGCTTTTTCCGTTGAAAACAGATCCTACTCCTAATGCGTCTTTATCTCTAAGCCTTAATGTAACACCGTTTATGAACCTATCAACAAAGGCTTTATAAACAGAACCAACTTTTTCAATTCCAACGAGTGTGTCTGTATTTTCAACTACGTCTTGCGTATAAACCACAATTTTCTTTACCAAGTTTTGTCGGAACGAAGAAATGCTGTCTAATACATACGCTACATTGGATAAAGGCAAACTGTCTTTCTTTTTGGGGAATGTAGCACCAAAACGCAAAAAGTAATTTTCAAAACCTTCAAAATATGTTTTAAAAGCGTTACCCTCAAAGCGGTGAGGTTCGTCCATTATCACGATTGGATTTAGTCGTTTCAAACATTCCAAATATGATTTTGGCGGTTCTTGATTGTTTACAAATAATTCAGGCGTGTTAATGTCTTTTTCTAATGGTCGGTTTAAGATATTGTCTTTGTGGCTGAATGAACTTGGTGTCATTACCAAAACCGATAAATGCGAAGTGCCAATAAATTGTCTAACGGCTGAAATATTTCCACCTTCGTAAACAAAGGTTTCAATTTCCTTTTCTTTTTCGTTGGCGTATAAGCTTTTAAAATAATCTTTGGTATCCTCTAGGTTTGTTTTTGTTCCCTCGCGAATAGGAACAGTAGGGATAAGAATGATAAATTTTTTGTAGCCGAAATGCTTACTCAGTTCAAAAATCGTTTTGATAAACGTGAACGTTTTCCCCGTTCCCGTTTCCATCATAATGTCAATATTTTTAGTGTCTTGAACCGGAAAGTTATATTTATTCTTTTTGTGGTGTGCTGTCAACACCTCTTTAAAGTTTGCTTTCTGGCGAAGACTTTCAAAAAGACTGATAATATTATTTACACAATCCTCTTGATAGGCTTGTATTTCGTATTGAAATTGTTTTGTTTCTGTTTTTGTCGTCATTTATTACTTCAATTTTCCAATTGTCAAAGTTAAAATTTTAAATGATTATCCGCAATAGTTCCTATTGTAAATTCTTGATTTGAAATCAGGCGCACACGATACGGCGGCTATCAACAGCCTGTCAAACTGGTTCTCGCCGAAGTAACGCCTGTTGAACTTGTAACAGAACTGATTGAGGTAGTACTGTAAATACTCGGGTTTTACCTTGTAATACACGCCCAGGAGCTGTCGTTTGGCATTGCTGATCGCGGTGTGTACCCAAGGCAGCACGTTAGGCAATTCCTCGTGTGGAACAACGGATGTCGTGTGTGAATGGACATGTTCTTTCAATTTAGTGTAAGAAGTTGAATCATCGGTGGTCAGATCCGCCGTGCTTTCGACATGCTCTTTGACATTCTTTGTAATTGTATCGGCTTTCAAGTCGTTGATGACTTTCATCTTCAGGTATCCGGCCTTCTTGGGTTTTTTACCCGGTTTGGGGTTTTCAACCGTTTTGCTTTCAGCCATCACCAGGACCTTGGTCTTTTTTTGGCTTCCACGGCCGCGTTTCAACGGTTTCTCCTTCTCTTCAACGGATATCTCGGTGGAAAAGAAGGCGTCGTCCAGCTCGATGGCGCCCTCGAGCGTGTACTTGTCGTCACGCTTGCCCATCACGTCACGCAGTTTATTGACCATTTCCCATATGGGCTGGTAACGCTTGTGCCCCAGCTGTCGCTGTATCTCGGCGGCGGAAAAGGAGCCCTTGGTAGCCGTGAGCAGGTGCATGGCCACGAACCAGTAACGGTATGGCAGGTTGGAATGCTGCATGACCGTGCCCGAACGCAGCGTCTGGCGCGCTTGGCAACGCTTGCATTCGTAAGCCTGCTTGTTTTCCAGCCAATAATGCTCCTTACAATTACAACGACGGCAGGTAACTCCCATTTGGTCTCTTTGTTGTTTGAATTTTTCCCGACAGGTTTCCTCATCGGGGTAATTTATAGCAAAATCCAGGATATTCATAGCTTGAAATATTACATGTGTTCAGAATGTAAATATAATGAATATCTGTGATTTGTGTAAGCATTTGCGAACTTATTTATAACTATTTTTCCGCTAAATTCTTTAGGAATAACTGCGGATATACATTAAATTTAATATTGTTGTCTACCCGTTTTTCTCTTGAAATCCACTCGTATTGTGTTAGGGTGGTGGGTGGGCTTGGGTGCGTAGGCAAGAGCAAGCTCTTTTGCAAGCTGAAGCATCGGCTTGTGCGTTGGCAAAAATGCAAATGTGCTTGCTGTGCGGTGGCTGTCCTTCAAAAATGGTTTTAAAAAATATGCGGTGGAAAAAAAATAAAAAACATTGGGTCGGCTTGAGTGTCGGCTCAAATGTCCTGTTGAAGTATGGTCTTTATGTTGTCTGTCACCTGTCAAAATGGTTTACTTTTTCTTCTCTGTTTAACGGTCATTTTCTGTTGTGTCGTGTCGTAATACGCTTGCAGCTAACATTGGACTTGCAGAGCGACACGGCATATTTCAATGCCATTAGAATATCGCTGTCATCCGAAGCCGCAATAATATTTTTTGCTTTCAAATTGTTCATCCCTTTCACCAGCTGATTGACGGAAGGTTTATTTTTACCATAACACAGGATGTCGTCGGCACCCAAATTTTTCATAATTTCCGCAAAACCTTTCCCGGATACTATACAGAATACACTTTTGTCTCTTTCGTAATCCACCACATCTTCGCTAAGGAAATTTCGATGCTGCTTTTTCATATCGTCCACTTTGGTAAAAAGCAAAGAACCAAATTTGGAAACATCATCAAACAAATCATTGGGTTTATTGGTGTGAATATGTACTTTGTATTTATTGTTGCTGTTGATAATAATCAGACTGTCGCCGTAATGAGCAATTTTTTCCTTCAGTTGATCTTTAGAAGTAATTACATCACTTTCGAGCACAAATTCGGTACAGTATTTATTTTTTATTTCAGGATTCCATGAATCATCAATTTCTTGAAGCTCATCGATTAATTTTTCCCTGTTCACGGTTTTTCCGTTGTTGTGATTCAAATGAATATTCCCTAATAAATTTCTGGCGCTTTGTAGCGTTTCAACAAGTCGGCTATTCTGGATACGGGAAAAATCTATATTCAAAATCAGTGGAGCAAATGGACTTTTTCGTAATTCCGACAATCTCTTTCTTAGTAGTTTTCGCGTTGTGCGTCCAATTCTAAGCAAGCTGGATAAAGAAATGCCGTTTACCGCCAGTTGACTGAGTTCCTTATCGATTCCTTCCAACAAAATAATAAAACCGGCACCACCCGAATCCACCACTCCGGCTTTTTTCAGTACGGGGAGCATTTCAGGCGTTTGATCCAACACTTCTTTCAAATAAGGAATGGTCTGCTGAATGATTACAAGCGGATTTTCTTCTTTTTCCATGAGTTGAGCATATTTTTCTTTTAAAGCCCTCATGATGGTAAGCATGGTACCTTCTCGAGGATTCTCCGTGCCTTCGTAAGCATTGCGGTAACCATTTTCTATTGCTTTATATATGTTTTCTTTGGAGAAATCGTTGTTGGCGGTAATTTGAGAAAATCCTTGTGCAAAAAGCGATAAAATGACACCGGAACAACCGCGACTATTGAGCAGCATTTGCTCGGCAAAATCTCTCAAATATTCTCCTGAATTTTTTTCTGTTTTACCATTATCTTTCATGTGCGCAATAGCACCCTGAATGGTAAGTACCATATTCAGTCCCGTATCTCCGTCGGGAACCGGGAAAACATTCAAACTGTTGATATATTCCTTATGCTTGTTCAGATAGCGATGAATATTTTCAATAACTTCATTGATGGTTTCCACATTAAAACTTACCTCTGTGGTTTCCATTACACTGGTGTCTGTTGTATTCATATGATTATTTTAAAGTTATTATATCCAGATCTTAAAATTCCTTTGGTTAAAATTTGACTTCCAAAAGTATAAATTATTCTTTAAAAATCATTCCAAAAATGAAGAACTTGAATAGAAAACGATTTATATATTTGATTTTCAATGTTATATAAATTTAGCCTTCTTAAAAATTCTTTCTGTGGTTTTTTTGAAGTTTCTCTTAGCAAAAAGAATACTAACCGCATTTTTCTCAACTAAAACAAGTCAACAATTTCAGTTTTACTGCACTTTTGTCAGTTTTTCAATCATAAAGTCTGAATATTCAGAAAATTAGAAACCAAAAAGTGATTTTTGAAAATAATTTACAAAAATCAACCCTTGTTACTTGTGGAGTTACATTTTTTGTTATTTTTGCAACAGAACAGTTGTAAGTTTTATAAAATTATATGAACCTTGGCATGAACAGAAGAATCATTTCTCCTTCAATTTTATCCGCCGACTTTAGTAACCTGAAGGCAGTTTGTGAACTGATCAATCAAAGTGAAGCCGAATGGATACACTTGGACGTGATGGATGGGGTTTTCGTTAACAATATATCTTTTGGTTTCCCTGTATTGGAAGCTGTTAAAAAGCATTGCCAAAAAATGATGGATGTTCACATTATGATTGTTCATCCCGAAAATTACGTAACACGTTTTGCAAAAGCAGGTGCCGGCATGTTGACTTTTCATTTCGAGGCTGCCGAAAATCCACAAAAAGTAATTGACCAAATTCATGAGGAAGGGATGAAAGCGGGCATCACCATTAATCCAGATGTGCCTGTCAAAGCACTTGAACCTTATCTCAATCAGGTGGATATGGTTTTGTTAATGAGTGTTTTTGCCGGTTATGGTGGACAACCGTTTATTGAAGAGACTTACGAACGCATGGATGAGCTGAAGAAAATGATGGAACTCCAAAAGTCAACCTGCTTGCTGGAAGTTGACGGTGGCGTGAATTTGGAAAATGCGCCCAAACTTTTCGCTCATGGTGCCAATGTGCTGGTGGCAGGAAGTTCAATATTCAAAGCTGAAAATCCTTTAGAAACCATCCATCAGCTGAAAAATTATTGAAAAATCTTTTTCTTCATTTACGGCAGCATGATTTTTGAAATTGAAAAAAATCTTCTGATTTAAGGGTTTCAAATAAAACATTTTTCAGGTATATTTTGCATGAACTTTTTACAGCGAACTCCCTTCCTGAGGTTACTGCTTGCCTATATCTGCGGCATAGTGGTGTACCATTATGTGGAATTATTTCCGGTAACTGTTTGGTGCCTCCTTTCTCTCTCAATCGTATTACTGTTGATTCCTTTTTTCATTCGCGAAGTACGGATGCAATTTAATTTTAGATGGTTGTTCGGTACCGGCGTTTTTCTTCTTCTTTTTATTACGGGATATGTATTTAGTTCGATTCGCGAAAAAGAAACCACTTTTTATCCGCTGAACCAAAAAGGAATTTATGTGGTTGAATTGACTTCCGCTCCTGTTGAAAAGGCAAAATCGGTTTTTTATACAGCAGAAACAAAACAAATTCTACGTAACCAACATTGGGAATCGGCACATGGCAAAGCGTATCTTTATTTTCAAAAAGACAGTTCGTCAGGCAATTTGGTTTTTGGCGACCGCCTGATGCTCCAAACCGAATTTAAAAGTCCCGAAAAGTTGCTAAATCCAGATGGGTTTGATTATGCAACTTATCTTAAAAGGCAGGGAGTGGGAGCAACTGCCTACATTGCTTCTCAGCGCTGGCAAAAAATTGGACACAATCAAACTTTTTCGGTTCGTCGCTTGGCAGATCAATGCAGAAATTACCTGCTGGGAATTTACAGAAAATTTGACATTCAAGGAAACGAATTTGGGGTTTTGGCTGCTTTAACCTTGGGTTATACCGAAGATTTACAACCCGATTTAAGAAAAAGTTATAGCGCTTCAGGAGCTACGCACATTCTTTCGGTAAGTGGACTTCATGTGGGAACTGTTTACGCAGTCCTGCTTTTTATTTTTGGGTTTCTGAATCGCAATCAACGACAAAAAATTTCCAAGATTATTATTATCACCTTGTGTATGTGGGCTTATGCCTTTCTGACAGGTCTATCTCCTTCTGTAGTGCGGGCAACACTCATGTTCACGTTTGTTGCTTTAGCTAATTGCATGGAAAGAAAATCACAGATTTACAACACAATTTTTATGTCTGCCTTTTTCATGCTGCTGGTGAATCCGAATTTTCTTTTCGATATTGGTTTTCAACTCAGTTATTCGGCTGTTCTGAGCATTATTTTTTTCCAACCGCCTTTGACAAAATTGTTGCCGACCCACCACCGACTTTTAAAATGGGGACGCGATTTGCTCTTAGTTTCAGTTGCAGCGCAAATTGGTACAGCTCCTTTCACGCTGTATTATTTTCAGCAATTCCCCAATTATTTTTTGTTGACCAATCTGCTGGTTATACCGCTTTCCACGCTTGTAATTTATTTGGCAATGGGTTTGTTGGCAGTTTCGTTTATTCCATATTTGTCGGCAGCTGTGGCTTTTTTGCTGAAAATAAGCGTTTGGCTACTCAATTTCTGTATTGTTCAAATTGAACATCTCCCCTACTCTCTTTCCTATATTTCGCCGGACATAAGGCAAACAATTTTGATTTTTGTAGCGATATTCTGTTTTTCAGCTTATTATTATAATAAGAAATATGTTCCTCTTGCTGTTGGATTTATTTCCCTGCTATTGGTCTGCATAATCGATTTGCAAGTAAAATACAACACTTTAAGGGATCAGAAATTAATTGTTTTTGCCGGACAAAAATCTACGCATGTTAACTTTATCGACCACGGGAAAAATTATGTCTTTTCTACAGACTCAGCAGAATTGGAACGTATTTCATCCAATTATTGGCGAAAACACAAACTGGACAAACCCATCTACATAAAAAACGGCAATCGTTTTAAAGATGGTTTTACTTCTTTCTACGGATTAAAAATACTGATTTTGACAGACGACAAATTGAAAAGAAAAGTTACAGAAACTCCATTGAATGTAGATCTGCTGATTATTGGAAATCATTTGAAACCTCGAATGGAACAAATTCTTTCTTGCGTTCATCCCAAAAAAATAATTGTCGACAAAAGCATTTCAAACTGGTATGCCAACGACATTCGGCAACAAAGCGAGAAACAGGGAATTGAGTTTTATTCTGTAGCTGATCAAGGTGCCTATATCTTGGATATTACAGACAACAAAAAAAATTTTAAATAACTTTCAACTAATTTTTTCTGTCAACCATCACCTATATTCCATTCTATATATTGGCAATTTTTAAAATCGAGAATGGGATTTTTCTTTGGCTATGTGTAAATTGAAAATTATCACGTAAATTTGTAATTTAAAATCAAAAACCGAAACAATGATTTCAAAAATTATAGCTGAAGACCTTATCAATAAAGTTTATTCGTCACTTCAGGATGCGGAAAAAATTGCCATAGTTGTACATGTAGGTCCCGATGGAGATGCAATGGGAGCAGCGCTAGGACTTTGGCACTATCTGATGACGATAGAAAAAGAGCCAACTGTTATTTCACCAACCCCTTACCCCAATTTTCTTTCCTGGATGCCGGGAGCAAACGAGGTGCTGATTTATGAAAACGACAAGGAAAAAGCCGATAACATTCTTGCTTCGGCAGAATTAATTTTCACGCTCGATTTCAACAGTTTGCATCGACTGGAAGAAATGGCCGAAGCAGTTTCAAATTCACCGGCCCCAAAAATTTTGGTAGACCATCACCTCCATCCCGAATCATTTGCAAAAATTACTATTTCCTATCCGGAAATTTCTTCTACCAGCGAGATGATTTTTCGCCTCATTTGCCGAATGGGCGACTTTGCCAATATTAATCTTGCCTGCGCCGAATGCATTTACACAGGTATGATGACCGACACCGGAAGTTTTACCTACAATTCCAACGATCCTGAAATTTATATTATTATCTCGGAACTGATTAAAATTGGAATCGATAAAGATGAAATTTATCGGAAAGTTTTCAATACTTATTCTGAAAGCCGATTGCGGCTGATGGGATTTTGCCTGTACGAAAAAATGCAGACTTTTCCCGAATTTCGTACCGCTATCATTTCTCTCACTCAGGAAGACTTATCCCGATTTAACTATGTCAACGGAGATGCAGAAGGATTTGTAAATATTCCCCTTTCAGTGAAAGGAATCGATTTCTCAGTGTTTTTGCGTGAAGAAAAAAACAGAATTAAAATTTCGTTGCGTTCGCAAGGTAAATTTCCTGCCAATAAAGTGGCATCCGACCTTTTTGGCGGAGGGGGTCACCTGAATGCCGCCGGAGCCGAAAGTTATACTTCCATGCAAGAAACGATCAATACGCTATTGAATGCTTTGCCTGATTATCAGGTATTTTTTGAAGAATAAAAAATTTTTTATTTCTAAAATAATCAAATCTTCTCGACATAAAAATCAGAAAATGATTATTTTAGAACAAGTTAGTTTGAACAAATAAAAAACTTATGAAATACATCATTATATTGGGTGATGGGATGGCCGATGAACCTATTGAATCTTTGGGAAACAAAACTCCATTGCAGGTTGCCAACAAACCAAATATAGACAGAATTGCCGAGTTGGGAAGAAGTGGAATGCTGGATACCATTCCCGAAGGATTTTCCCCGGGCAGCGAAATCGCCAATTTAAGTGTTATGGGCTACGACGTTGCAAAGGTTTTTGAAGGTCGTGGATCGTTGGAAGCAGCCAGTATGGGTGTGCCCATTGAAAAGGGCGAAATGGCCATGCGTTGCAATTTGATATGTATCGAAAACGGAAAAATAAAAAATCACTCTGCCGGACATATCAGCAACGAAGAAGCTGCCGAATTAATTAAATTTCTAAACGAAAAGCTTGGCAATGAAATAGTTAGTTTTTATCATGGTGTATCTTATCGTCATTTGTTAAAAATGAAAGGAGGAAATAAAAACTTAAAATGCACTCCTCCACATGATGTGCCAGGTACACCGTTCAAAGAAGTAATGATACAGCCTGAAGTACCGGAAGCCGCAGCAACCGCACGCTTGTTAAACGAACTGACTTTACAATCGCAGGTCTTGCTCGAAAATCATCCTGTCAACCTGAAAAGAGCAGCCGAAGGAAAAGACAAGGCCAACAGCATTTGGTTGTGGTCGCCCGGTTACAAGCCTGAAATGAAAACATTGATGGAACTTTATGATCTGAAAAGTGGATCGGTTATCTCAGCAGTGGATTTAATCAAAGGTATTGGCGTGTACGCAGGATTAAAAGTAATCAATGTAGAAGGAGCTACGGGCTTGTACAATACAAATTATGAAGGAAAAGCTCAAGCGGCTATCAATGCCTTGCGCAACGATGAATTTGTGTATTTGCATATTGAAGCAAGCGACGAAGCCGGTCATGAAGGCGATGTTGAATTGAAAATCAAAACAATTGAATATCTTGATCAAAGAATTGTAAAGCCTATTTTTGAAGAAGTTTCTTTATGGAAAGAACCTGTAACCATTGCCATTCTTCCTGATCATCCAACTCCGTGCGCCATTCGTACGCATACAAAAAGTCCTGTTCCTTTCATTATCTATCGCCCCGGCGAAAAGCCCGACAAAGTTACAGTTTATGACGAATTTTCAGCTCAACAGGGAAGTTATGGACTCCTGAAAGGCCCTGAATTTATGAAAAATCTGATAAAATAGTTTTAATCAAACAACTATCGAAAATTTCTTATGAAATATTACAGCACCAACAAAACAATTTCCGGAGTCAGCCTGAAAGACGCCGTTGTTAAAGGTTTAGCCGAAGACAAAGGGCTTTTCATGCCGGAACAAATTAAGCAGTTACCACCTTCTTTCTTCGATACCATTATCAATATGTCCTTTCAGGAAATTGCATTGGCTGTGGCAGAAGCTTTTTTTGGAGAAGATGTGGAAAACGAAGCGCTGAAAAATATTGTGTACGATACGTTGTCCTTCGATGTCCCGTTGGTGCATGTTAAAGACAATATCTACAGTCTGGAACTTTTTCATGGGCCTACACTGGCATTTAAGGATGTTGGAGCCAGATTTATGTCCCGTTTGCTCAGATATTTTATCCAAAAAGAAGGCGAAAAGAACGTAAATGTACTGGTTGCAACTTCCGGCGATACAGGGAGCGCTGTTGCCAACGGTTTTTTAGGCGTAGAAGGTATTCACGTTTTTGTTCTTTACCCGAAAGGATTGGTCAGCCCGATTCAGGAATGCCAGTTTACCACCTTGGGACAAAACATCACGGCGTTGGAAATTGATGGCACATTCGACGACTGCCAACGTCTTGTCAAAACGGCTTTTGCCGATAAGGAACTGAATTCTTCTCTTAAACTAACTTCGGCAAACTCCATTAATGTTGCTCGATTTCTGCCTCAGGCTTTTTATTATTTTTATGCTTATGCACAATTAAAAGCCATTCATCCAAAACTCACGCAGGAAGAATTGGAAATGGTTATTTGCGTCCCCAGTGGAAATTTCGGCAACATTACTGCCGGCCTCTTTGCCAAAGAAATGGGATTACCGGTAAAACGATTTATTGCGGCCAACAACCGAAACGATATTTTTCTTCAATACCTGAAAACGGGTCAATATCAACCCCGTCCTTCCGTCCCAACTATTGCAAACGCAATGGATGTTGGCGACCCAAGCAATTTTGCCCGCATTCTCGATTTATATCACGGTTCGCACGAAAAAATCAGTTCATTGATTTCGGGTGTCAGCTATACCGACGAAGAAATTTCTGACACCATTCAGAAATGTTATCAGGAAACCGGTTATTTGCTCGATCCTCACGGAGCTTGCGGTTATCGGGCTTTAAATGAAACTTTGACTAATAACGAAAACGGAATTTTTCTCGAAACAGCTCATCCGGCAAAGTTTTTGGATACTGTAGAAAAAATTATTGGAGAAAAAATAGAAATTCCTGTCAAACTTCAAGAATTTATGAAAGGAGAAAAGCAAATCATTTCTTTAAAAAATGATTTCGAATCGTTCAAAAATTTTCTTTTATCGGCTGCGTTGGAAAATAAGGATTAATTGTGTATCCTAAATCATTAATATCAAACCATTCACATACATCCAAACGACGTAACGGCAAAATTTTCCGGCAAGCATAAAAACCGCCGTTGTCCACCAGCGGGCACGTAAAAAACCGGCTGCAATGGCTATGGCATCGCCTATAAAAGGCAGGAACGAAAAAAACACAAACCATTCACCATATTTATGAAATTTTTCCAGAAACTGATCGATTTTCTCTTTTTTGACATGGAAATATTTCTCTATCCATTCCATCTTTCCCAGTTTTCCCACATAATAGGATGTCAATCCTCCAAGCCAATTACCTGCTGTAGCCACAAAAACACAAGTCCACGCATTTAAGCCGCCGAAAACCATAGTGGAAAATACTACTTCCGAACTGAACGGAACTACAGTTGCCGCAAGAAATGAAGCCAAAAAAAGTCCCAAATAGCCGAGTTCTGTAAATTCCAGCATGTGTGGTTAGGCGATTACTTTAAACAATACAAAGGCCACGTTTAGCACCAAAAAAACAATAAACAAAATACCGAAAAAGTTATTTTCTCGGGTAGAAAAGGGATGAGACAGAAGCAAGGCATAGAAAAACACCATAAAGGGAAGGAAACAGTAAAAAAGTGAAGCATGAAAAATGGAAATTCCCAATAAAAACAGCAGTTGAATGACGAGTATATTCAATTTTGACCGGATGCTAATGCTATCTTGCTGAAAATTTGTGTAGATATAAACAACTGAAATCAGCAATATTGCGGCAAGTGAAAGAAAATAAATCAGATCTATCGATTGAAAAGAAGAAAAATCAAATTTATTTTCAACAAAAAAACGGCTGAGAATCAACTTGTTGAAGTCAGTGTTTTCTTGAAGAACAAAATAACCACCTGCGAAAAGTAACCACGGAGCCACTATTCCCAAAATGGAAGCAAGAAAAGTCCTCAGCGAAAAAGCACGCATTTGTAAAAAATTAAGCCATACGATCGGCATTATCCACAGTAGAGACGGCAAAATAAGACTGGCAACAGCTATCAGAAAACTACCCATGAAAGCCTGTTCAACAGCAGCCGGCTGACGATACATATCAAAAAAATAATAAAAAGACAGAATAAAAATGCTCAATGCAAAATGTAGCTCCCAAATAAAATGTAACGGATACCAGCCGGCTATTAAAAACAGAAAAATCAAAAAAGGCAGGAACGACCTTTTTCTAAGAATATTGAAACGAAGATTCAGATTTTGAATCAGCATCGCATTCAATAGGGTAAGAAGCAGACTTACAAAATTGTTGATACCCGAATTAAAAGAAAAAACAGAAAGGATAAAGGGAAAATCATCACGATACAACGATGGCTGCTTTCCTATCAAAAAAGGAAAATACCACCATCCCACACAGAACAGCACCAGTAGTACTGTTCCGGGAATGGTAGGAGTTACAAAGAATTTGATAGAAAATTTGCGCCTGTTCACCGAAAACTTTTTTAAAAATTTTTAAAATCAACTTTATTTTAATCCTCTTTTGATCAACAGAGCATCGGGTTGCGGTTCCTTACCGCGAAATGCTACATACAGTTTCATGGGGTCATCAGAATCGCCGCGCTCCAAAATATTTTTGCGGAACGATGCAGCTATTTCGGGATTAAATATATCGCCCGTTTCCTTAAATGCCTGAAAAGCATCCGCATCGAGTACTTCTGCCCATGTATAACTGTAGTAGCCGGCAGAATATCCTCCCGAAAAAACATGATTGAAATAAGTACTTCGATAACGCACCACTATTTGAGGAATCATGCCGATGCGCTTCATGGTGGCATTTTCAAAAGCAGTAACATCTATATCGGATGTATCCTTAATGGTATGATAATCCATATCGAGCAAAGCAGCCGAAAGCAACTCAGTCATGGCAAAACCCTGATTGAAAGTGCTGGACTGCTGAATTTTCTCTATCAGTTCATCGGGCATCACTTCTCCGGTTTTATAATGAAAAGCATATGTTTTTATTACTTCCGGTTCCCAACACCAGTTTTCCATGATTTGCGAAGGAAGTTCTACAAAATCACGAGCCACATTGGTACCCGAAAGTGAAGGATAAGTACATTGAGAAAGCAAACCGTGCAAAGCATGTCCAAATTCATGGAATAAAGTTTCCACGTCGTCCATGCTCAAAAGAGCAGGTTTGTCGGACGTAGGCTTGGTCAGATTGCCAACATTACAAATAACGGGTCGATGGTTGACATTATCCTTGATATATTGTTCCGAAATATTATTCATCCATGCGCCTGCCTGCTTGCCGGAGCGGGGATAGTAATCGGTATAAAGAATACCTATCAGTGAATCATTGGCATCGGTTACTTCAAACACTTCAACATCGGGATGATAAATGGGTATGTTTTCGAGTTTCTTAAACTTTAATCCGTAAAGTTTCGAAGCCAAATCGAAAACTCCTTTTCTGACATTTTCAAGTTTAAAGTAAGGTTTTAATGCTTCTTCGTCCAAATCGTATTTGGCTTTTCGAAGTTTTTCGGCATAAAACCACCAATCCCATGGCTCCAATTTTTCTCCCTTACCTTCAGCATCCATTATTTTTTGGAGTTCGGCTGCTTCTTCACGTGCTTTCCGAATGGAAGGTTCCCAAACAGAAGCCAAAAAATCGTAAACTTTTTGAGGTGTTTTAGCCATTGTATCATCCAACTCATAATCGGCCCATGTGGGATAACCTAATAATTGAGCTTTTTGTACGCGGAGCTTCACAATTTTATTGATCACCGGTTTGTTGTCGTTTGCGTTGTTGTTGTCGGCGAGCTTGTTATAAGCAGTCAATAACTCTCGACGCAATTCACGATTTTCACTGTACTGAAGAACGGGAATGAAACTGGCTTTTTTTGTGGTGAAAAGCCATTGTCCTTCTCTACCTGCCTCTTTTGCTGCTTCAGCTGCTGACTGTTTCACATTCTCAGGTAACCCGGCCAATTCTTTTTCGTCGGTGACCCATTTTTGATAAGCATTTGTTTCAGCCAATACATTTTGTCCAAACTGTAATTCTGCCAAACTGAGCTGTTTGTTGATTTCTCTCAATTTCTCCTTTTGCTCATCGTTTAATGCTGCACCATTGCGAACAAAATTTTTGTAATACTTCTCCAATAATCTATTTTGCTCGGCAGTGAGTCCGAGTGTGGAACGTTTATCGTAAAGCGTTTTAATTCGTTGGAAAAGCGCCTTATTGAGATAAAGATTATCACTGTGTCCTGTCAGTAATGGCGTTATCTCATTGGCAATAGCTTCCATTTTATCGTTGGTATCGGTAGAATAGAGATTAAAAAATACCAAAGAAACTTTTTTCAGTAATTCTCCACTGAAATCCAATGCCTCAACCGTATTGGCAAAGGTTGGAGCTTCCTTGTTTTCGGCAATGGCGTCAATTTCCTTCTGATGAGTTTTTATTCCTTCACGAAAAGCAGGAAGATAATGCTCAGTCTTAATTTTATCAAATGGAGGAACACCAAAAGGCGTATCATAAGTCTGCAAAAATGGATTGTCCTTATTCGTTGAACAACCGGTCAACAATGTACCTATCATAATAACAGCAATAATTAATTTTTTCATAAATAACTGATTTTAAAAAATTTATCGGTAAAAATTTTCGGTTAAATTAAAAATTTCAGTCTGCTAATTTCTATGTTTTCTTGGATTAAAATACTAAAACTGTTCATTTTCATTTTTAAAAAAATACGATGAAAATATGGATAAAAAGTCTTTAAAAACTCATTGCCACTACTTCTTCTCTGTCGCGATGCAACTGTTCAATCAATTGTTCCACCGTATCGAATTTGATTTCATCACGCAACCGACGAATAAAGTCAATGCTTAAAGTTTTTTCATAAATATCTTCTTCGAAATCGATAATATGAACTTCAATTGTCAGCTTGTTGTCATCACCGAATGTAGGCCGATAACCAATATCCATCATGGCTTTGAATTTTTTTTCGTTACATCGAGCCCTGACGGCGTACACGCCAACTCCGGGAATCAGTTTTTCTTCATTTACCGGAATCAGGTTAGCGGTTGGAAATCCTATTTTATGCCCCACCTTAAATCCGTTGACAACTTTTCCTTCAAAAGAATATTCATAAGTCAACAACCGATTGGCTGTATCTATATCTCCTTCGAGAAGCATTCGACGAATAACGGAAGAACTAATATGCGGCATATCTTTTGTAGCAAAACGCTGTGCTTCAATAATTTTTATTCCCAATTCTTCTCCATAACGGATATACTCCTGTAATCCATCTTCCCTATTGTGTCCGAAACGATGGTCGTGTCCTACCAGCAGCGTTTGCACATTGAGCTGATCGCGAAGTACTTCTTTCAGAAAATCCCGAGCCGAGAGCAAGGACATTTCGCGCGTAAAATTTAACACTACACAAGCATCTACTCCCGTCGTTCCAATCTGAAAAATCCTTTCTTCCAATGTGGTAAGCAACTTCGGCTGAAAATCGGCATTTAAAACTTTACGCGGATGAAGATCAAAAGTAACAACCACACTCTTCAAATGTTCCTCCAACGCTATCCTTTTCAACTCTTCCATTAAAAAACGATGACCGATATGGACGCCATCAAAAAAACCTACAGTTGCCACGCAAGGCTCAATTTTTATTCCGCTATTTCCTTTTATTACTTGCATGAAATTCTCTATATAAACAAGTGTAATGAAAATTTATTTTGAAAGAAAAAATTGTCATTTTTTCATCCCGCTTTTAATCATAAACAAAAACTTCCGGCTGAAGCAGGAAACTCAAATCTTCCTCTTGCTTCACCCAATAAGTTTGCAAACCGGTTTTTTGTGCCTGCTCAATATTCTTCAATCCATCATCAAGAAAAAGGCACTGCTGTGGAGCCAGCCCAATATCATCAATCACAGCGTTAAACACACGTATGTCGGGTTTGGTTAGCCCCAGCTCGTAAGACAAATAGCATTTGTCGAAAAAATCATCCATCGAGTAACCGTTAAAATGAAAATGCTGTGCTCTGCAGAAATTCATGTGAATAAGATTGGTGTTACTCAACAAATAAATTTTAAACCTTTTCCGAATGTCCAACAACAATTTTAATTTTTCTTCCGGTATATCCAGCAAAAAAGAACAAAAAGCTTGGTCTATCTGTTCATCGGTCAAAGTCTGATCAGTTAATTTTCTTACTTCGTTGCGAAATTGTTCCGGTGAAATTTTTCCCTGTTCCAATTCGAGAAAAAATCCGGACTGATTGAAGTCATCCAGATATTTTTCCAGTTCTCTTACCCCGAGAGCACGAAAACTGTCAATGCAACGTTGACGGCTCAAGTTGATCAACACCCCGCCAAAATCGAATATTAGAGCCGAAATATTTTTAAAATGAATCATTTAAACGAAAAATAACACAGAATTTTTCCAAACACACAAAAAATTATTATTTTTGCATTCGCTTTGCAAAGATAAGCAATTATTCGCAAACGTAGGGCCCATAGCTCAGTTGGTTAGTAGCACCTGACTCATAATCAGGGGGTCGCTGGTTCAAGCCCAGCTGGGCCCACCATTAGAAAAGCTTTCTTATTCATTAAGATAGCTTTTCTATTTTTTAAAAAGAGTTCCTTTCAAAATATCTGACCTTCTCTTTGGAACAAAACATCAGATATTTTTTCTATTCACAATCTCTATTCAAAAATTTTATCACCAAATAATCTCAATTTCCCAAAATTTTTTCTACAAAAATTTTTTCATGTATTTGAAAATCAACAACATAAAAATTTCTGTATCAAGAAAATCACTTTATGAAAAATTTTTTGTAAAAAATTAAAATTTTTATGCAAAATAGATAATTATTTTCTATAAATCTGATTATCTTTGGCAAATTTTATACCTCTTTCTTCTTCTTTTATTTTTATTAATTAATTCCCCTGTCATTAAATTTTAAAAACTATGAAAAGGCATTGCAACCAAAGAGGCTCTCTCTCTTTCCTAAGAATTTCCATGCTATTTTTACTGATTCCCCTATCAAGTTTTGTTTTTGGTTTGACTTATAACGTTACCGTTCCCACCGGCACGAAAGCCTGCTACATTGCCGGCGAAATGAATGGTTGGACACAGCAGGATATGAACAAAGTGGACGAAGCGCATTATTCTACTTCCATCCTTAATTTAAATACCGAAAATCTTAACAATAAAGGACTTTTATGTGGTTCAACCGTTGCTTTGAATTGGACTTCAAACGGAATTCAAAACATTAAAATAGAATATTCTCCCGACAATGGCACAAACTGGACAATCATAACGCCTTCTGTAGCGGCTTCGCTGAATACTTACAATTGGACCGTTCCCTCTTTCACTTCCACTACTTGCAAAATCAGAATTTCGGATGTGGCTAATTCGAGCACGAAATCCGAAAGCTCTTTATTCTCAATAGCTCCGGCAATTACATATGTAACTTTCTCTGTTGATGCGAGCATTTTGATCCGTGACGGTAAATTCAATTCAGCTACCGATAAATTGTATATCAGAGGATCGTTTAATGGATTTGAACTAACACATATGTTAAATGCCGGAAGCAACAATATTTATTCATTGACCATTGCGCTTCCTTCAAATACATATGTCGGTTATAAATATTTCTCAACGGCTGCCTCTGCCGATAATGGAGGATGGGAGATCGATTTTCCCGTAACTTCTGCAAAAAACAGGAGCATTTATGTTGGTGAAAATAACCTTACATTGGCAACTGTTTATTACAATGACGGAGATATGAATCTATCCAAATCAACAGCTCACTTCAATGTCATTTATTCGTCTCAGGACAATAATTTGATCGATCAATTCGTGGAAAGAATCGAGCTCTTTCATTCCATTGTTACTTCTTCGTTGGAAGTAAATCCTACTGAGAAAACAAATATTTTTCTATATAAAGATTTGGACCAATTACATTTAGCTCAAGGTTACCCTGAAAACGACGAAAATTCAACCGGATCGGCTTACGGAAAGAGTCTGTTTATCATGCTTTCACCTGCAAAAATGGGTTTGAACGAAGCGCTTGGCCTTTTTGCACACGAATATACTCATTGCATGAATGCATGGAAGACAAAAGTAACTTTACCCGCATGGTTGAACGAAGGAGTTGCCTGCTATTTTGGCCGTCAGATTTCTACAAAAGACTGGATTAAATCGATCACCGATCAAAGAGGGAAACCGGCTATTCAGGATATTTTCAATACAGATATGGGTTATGCCTATTCGTTTATCGTTGCTTACTACATTATTAAGACGAAAGGAATGCCGGCAATGGCTAAGTTTGTTGAAAATATGAATTATTCAGACATTGGATATTCCGGTTTACCGGCTCTTCAAAATGATTGGAACAATTTTTTGGATGTTTATTTAAATTCACAGACAAACGTAAACGTGAAATTTAGCGTCAACATGACCGATATGATTGCCGCCGGATATTTCAATCCTGCTACCGATAAGGTTTATGTGAAAGGTGACTGGAATTGGTGGAACGGACAACAAATGACACTCGAAACGGGAAATATTTATTCCATTTCTGTTCCAATCAACACTTACAGCTTCAATGAATACAAATTCTTCACAAACTCAGCTTCAGCACCAAACAAAGGATTGGAATTGAATACGGATGAAAGCATTGACGGGAACAGATTGCTTGATATTTACAATGCACCTAAAACATTGGGTGTTGTTCAATTCAAATCGAATGCCATTCCGTCAATAGCAAATGTCGATATGAAAAAAATATCGGACAAAGTTCAAGTGCTCAAATTTCACGGACGTATCTGGAACTCTCCTTCATTCAATACATTCAAATATCTTTTTAAGTTGATCAGTGCTTCAGATTATCAATCCCAAAAACCTGCAGATGCATTTGCTTTTGATGCCGGATTTATTGGGGCAAACGACACGATTTATATATCAGAACCGGTTACGACTGAACAGATAGCAACTTTCAACAATGTTACGAATGTGGCTTTGTATTATCTGTGTCAAGCTTATCTTTACCATTTTTACCAAACGAGAAATATGCCATTGATTTTCAAAGTTGGATTTCCTCTTTTTGAAGCCGGACTCATGCCTTCCGATGAAACGGTAAAAACAGCTGTAACTGCTTATGGAGGCAGTTTTACTTCTTTTGATGCATTGAATAATCGTTCAACTTTTGTTTCTAATAATGGAAAGGCTGTTGCTGCAGCATTCGGAGAATTTATGAATATATTTAAAAATTGGGGCTATGGAATGATAAGTTCGATCAATGCAACTGGTTTTGATGTTCTCTCCTATTGGTACAACGTAAACGATTTGTCGGGATTGTTGGGTGACTTTAATCGGTACGTGAATTATCGGTTTTTACAGACCGATAATAATCTCCGGGTTCAAATGGTAAAAGAAACGGAACACTTTAAATTCTATACGCGTCCGGTGGATTATGCATTAAATTTTCCATATTTTAGCGACATTTTGGAACCCGCTTTCGTAGAATATACCACAAATTTCAATTTGAATATTACTGAAAAGTTTTCCTACTTTACTTTGCCAACTTGCATTGATGGAGAAATAGAAGGCGTTCCTTGCAATGGTTTGCCTCCGTCAAGAATTACCGGCGGTACGGCATGGTCGTCGGGGATGCATTCTACTTGTGCTTCAACACAAGATGAATTGCCACTGTTCTATCACATGAATCGGCACGAACTGGCTCACGGAATGCAGGGAAATATGCCGCAAGGAACTGTAACTGCATGGCTCAACGAAGGATTTCCAGAATTCTGTGCAAGGGGACCGATTTCCGATACGAAACTCATAGAAATGGCTCAAAGCGGCATTGATTGTATGAATGCAGCAGTAAACTATTTCGGACACCGCCCGACTTACGAAGAAACTCGAATCTATCCTTCGCCGGATTATGGATATTATACGTTGGGATATTTCCTGATTGATTATCAATATAGAAGAGGTGGATATCCGCTTGTGAAAGCCATTCAAATGAATGATTTAGCAGCCTATCAATCGCTCGGATATTCTTCTTCTCAAGCATTTCTCGAAGATTTTTATTTCGATTTTGATGTCCGTGTCAAAAAACTTCCAGTTGCTACCTTGATAAAACCGGTAACGAATATGGATGAAAACAATCCAACCGTACAGATTGCATGGTCGCCTCTCAAAGCAGATGTTAAGTGGAACGTATATGTTTCGGTGGATGACGCAAAAACATGGACAAAAATTGCCAATCAGATAACTGAAACTTCCTGCGTTTGGAATGCCGGAAATATTATGACGCGATTTTATCTAAAAATCGAAGCTCCCGATAACATGAATCTTTCCTCTAAGTATGGACCTTTTGTAAAGGGAGATTTGACAAAATTGAATTTTATTTCTCCAATAATCGACAATTATGCCATTGCCGGAGATACATTAAGCGTCAAATGGGGAACAACCAGCATTCAACGGATTAAGTTGGAATATGCAACGAATGTTGTGCCTGCTTTACCGGTCAATGCAGCTGATTGGAAAACGATAAGCGGCGATATTTCGACCACTGCGTCCAATTATCGGTGGGCTATTCCTGCTACGCTCGAAGGAACTTGTCGACTGAAAATCACAGACATTTCCAATGCTAACAATTATTCCGAAAGCGAAATTTTCAATCTCGTAAAACCGAATGAAACAGGCGGTCCTTATCTTTACGATAAAAATACGCTGTTGTTACTTCATTTCGACAACGACTTGAGCAACAGAAGTATAGCTACAGGAAATGCCGTTGGGGATATTCAGAATATTTCCGGTTCCAATGTTATTTCTTCACAATTCGGTAAAAGCTACAAAACGGTTTCGAGCCTTACCGTTCCACATCATGTGAATTTGAATCTTACAGGCGATTGGACACTTGAGGCCTGGGTAAAACTGAACTCGTTTGGTAGCAACGATATGTATTTATTTTGTAAACCTGGCGACATAGATACTTACTTCTCTAACTACGCATTAGAAATAAATCCTTGGTGGGGAAATATCTTTTTCGGATACTATTTTTCGCAGGCAAAAGACCGAATCGGTTTATCGACAAATTTCAGTCCTTCATTGAACGAATGGTATCACGTGGCTTATATCCGAAATACGGCAAAAAATCAGTTGCAACTGATTGTCCACGATAAAAATCGAAACTTGATTTCTTCCGTCGACTTTACCTATTCTCCGAATGAAACGTTGCTTAATTCCAAAGATCTGATTATCGGAGCAAATTTAGATGGCTACATCGACGAAGTACGAATCAGCAACACGGTTAGAAGTTTTATCAATACGGGCGTAAACAAAACTTATGAAAACCAAGAACAAAACTTTTATCCAAATCCCGCAAAAGAATGGATCGCGATCAAAAACACCACTGGAGTATACAAAATGGAAATTGATGACCTTCAGGGAAAAACTCTGATAATAAGAAAAATGGAAGATATGAATGAACGTATCAACATCTCTTCTTTGCCAAAAGGAATTTATCTATTAAAATTCTATGGAGATAAAGAAATCTCTATTGGGAAATTAATTGTGAAATAGAAAGAAATCAGCAAAAAAACAAAAAATATAAACACCTAATAATTTATTGATTATTAGGTGTTTATATAAAATTTTCAAGGGAATACTTTCTAAATAACCCTTGAACCTTTCTGTTTAAAATTTTTGCTATCACTTCGGTTGCCAAAAACATCTTTTGGGTGATTCAATGGCACCTTCAGCCTTCAGCTCATTCATGGCCTTGTCCACTTCTTTTCTGTCGAGGCCTGTCATTTCGACAATTTTACCTGCATTCACCGGAGAACCGGCCTTCTTCATTGCTTCCAGTACAACTTCTTTTGTATTCATAACTGTTAATTTTTTTGTTTACAACAATCATTTGCCGAAAATGTTTATTCCAAAAAATTATTCTATATTTTTTCTGACTTTTTCCAAAAACTCTTGCATACGCGCCGTATCCTTCTTTTTAATAATTTCCAGCAACACTTTCAGTTGAGTGCGGATATTTTCAATCTGTTCTACTGCAAAAGGATTAAAAAGAATTTCGGTGAGCAAATAGTCATCTTCCGATAAAAGTCCTTCTGCAATATCCATGTGCCTTTTGAAAGTGGTTCCCGGCGCATCCTGATGTTTCATGACAGCTGCAAAAACCAATGTGGAAGCAAAAGGAATAGCCAGCGAATATGCTGTTGTTTTATCGTGTTCTTCGAAAGAATATTCAAAGATTTTTAAATGCAGAGAATGATACAGATCTTTGAAAAACATTTTACCAAGATAATCGGACTCCGAAATAATAATGGCATTCTGCGAACTTAAATTATCGAGGGTGGCAAATGTTGGTCCAAACATCGGGTGAGTCGAAACAAAACGCTTACCCGTACTCTCGTAAAATTCCTTCAAACCCGTTTTCACCGAGGCAATATCGGACAACATGCAATTTTCGGGCAAATACGGTAACACACTATTAAAAGCTTCAATGGTATATTTGAGCGTAACACAATTGAGAACCAATTCAGGCTCGAATTCTTGTATTTCTTCGTATTGGGTAAATCTGTAGGTATTAAAAACAAAACGCAATCTTTTAGGATCGACGTCATAAAGAGCCACTTCATGATGCAAACACAATAAATCGGTAAAAAAAGTGCCCATTTTCCCTGCACCCAAAATCAATATCTTCATAATTTGTTTCTTTACAGACTATAACAAAAAATCATTACATTTCCTATTTTGAATACAAAAGTAGCAAAAATGAAAGTAAAAAGATTCATTTCTTTTCTAAACAGATGTTTAAATAAAAAGATTTCTTATTCGGCTTTCTTTTTACCAAATTCTTTGTCTATTTTCATAAACGGAATGATGGCAAGAGTGGGAATGGCACAAATCAATACGAAAATAAAGAAGTGATTGTAGCCAAGCAATTCCTGCAGCCATCCGGCTATCATTCCCGGCAACATCATTCCCAGCGCCATGAATCCCGTGCAAATGGCATAATGTGCCGTTTTGTGCTCTCCTTCGGAAAAATAAATCATATAAAGCATATAAGCAGTAAAACCGAATCCGTAACCAAACTGCTCAAAAGCGACTGCCATATTTATAAGCAGCATACTCTCCGGCATGAACCACGACAGATACAAATAAGCCAAATGTGGCAGCGTGATACACAAAGCCATTGGCCAAATCCAATATTTCAGTCCTTTGCGCGAAGCGGCAATTCCGCCAACGATTCCACCTAAAGTCAAAGCAATGACTCCCACTGTCCCATAAACCAATCCAACTTCACCGGTAGTCAGTCCCAAACCTCCAACTTCTCGCGGATCGAGTAAAAAAGGAGAAGACATTTTGACCAGCATTGCTTCGCCTAACCTATAAAGAAGCATGAAAGCTATAGCCAAACCAATTCCTTTCTTTTGGAAGAAAGTCGCAAAAGTTCGTCCAAATTCTTTTATTATATCTTTTGATGAATGATTGAAAGATGGGTGATCGGAAGCCGGTCGTGGCAAAATAAACCTGTGATAAAGATAAAACAAGACAAATAATCCGGACAAAATGAAAAAGGTTATACTCCAAGCCAACCTGATGTTTCCGGAAACGCCTTTAAATTCACTGGAAGCTTGTCCCTTCAACTTTGCATCGAGCTGCACCACTACCAACGCCGGTTTGTTCCAATTTTCTTCGGTAAAAACGAAACGTTCGCCACTGACAAGTGAAATACTTTTATCGCCTTTGGAATGACTTAAATTCAAAATCAATGTCTTCCCTGCTTCTGGTTTTTTTGTCAAACGGATGGCGACAATTCCAGCATTTCCCGTTAAATTATCCACCGTTGAAATTTTTTCACGTTTTTCTCCAAAATTCTCTCTGATAAAATCGGCAAAAGGGCCGGCAATATGTCGATGCCACCAGGTTTCATTTTTTTGTTTGGTAAGATTGTTTTGCTGATTTTCTTCCGAAATAAAATGGTTGTTTTTGTTGTATTCCAATGCAACGGCTCTGATTCGCTGCAGCGAATCGAGAGTAATCGGCTGTGTACTTAATGTCAGATTGGAAGGAAAAGCTACAAATTGAATCGTTTTTTCTTCTGGAAAATTTACTTTTGACAAACTGTCGACATTTACTACTTGAGTAAATGCAGTAGGAGAAGATTGAACAGAAAAAGTAACCGGATCCATGCCTGTATGGCTTTCCAAAGCTCCGGCGATAATGATGAGAATTCCCTGACCTGCAATCATGGCAAAACGGTAAAAAGTACTGCGAATTCCCACAAAAAACGACTGTTGTGAACTATCCAGCGCCAACATATAAAAACCATCTGCCGCAATGTCGTGCGTTGCAGAACTGAAAGCAATCAACCAAAGCACAGCCAGCGTAGCCTGAAAAAAGAAAGGAACCGGAATTAAAAATGCAACACCAGCAAAACCGGCACCAATAAGCAACTGCATGGAAGTAATCCACCAGCGCTTGGTTTTAATTAAATCGACAAAAGGACTCCAGAAAGGTTTTATTACCCACGGCAGATACAACCAACTGGTGTACAACGCGATATCCGCATTGGAAATTCCAAGCCGTTTGTACATGATCACGGCTACCGTCATGGCAACTACATAAGGCACGCCTTCAGCAAAATATAAGGTGGGAACCCACGCCCACGGAGAAATGTTTTTGGTTTGTTTGTTTTTCATGTTGATATCGGAAAAATATAAAGTTCTAAATGTGTTCTGATAATTTTAAACAAACAAACTTTTCATAGCATTTTTAATTAAAGTCAGGGCGAGGTTGTTAATAGATTTTCTCTTCATATAATTGAAAAGAAAGTTTGGGGAAAATCATTTTTTGCCTAATTACTGAACTAAAAAAACGGAACTACCGGCAGAAACAAAAAATGAAAAAACGTTCCCTCAAAAAATAGAGAAAAGCAAAGGTAAAAAATTCTTTGCGAACTTGAAAAAATGTAGAGTCAACCAGAGATGTTGAATTCAAGAAAAAATGTAAAAAAATTTCATTCTTATTCATAAATCCTTTTTAGTTCAGCGCCTCTAAAATAATGTAACAAAATGCGATCATAAGAATAGCCCTTTTCACCCATAACGGCAGCGCCAATCTGACATAGTCCTACTCCATGTCCCCAACCTGCGCCTGTTAATACAAATTTTCCTGGCACTTGATTCCGATCGTCCTCTTTTTCAACAACAAAAGCAGAACTATACAAATGAGTATTCGACAACCATTTTCGTATCTCCAATTCTTTTCCTACAATCAAAGTTCGTTTAGTCCCTACAATTTTCAACTCCACTATCCTACCCGATTTTCCACGTTTCAAAGGAATTAAATCCAAAATTTCTCCAAAATCATATCCGGAACGGCGAAACAGTATTTCGGCAATTTCTTTCTGACTGTAAACCACTTTCCAACGGTAAAAATCCATTGTTTCCTGATCGTAATTGTTCAACACCTGCGAAAGGACATTTTTATCATTTGTATTGCAAAAAGCAGAAGGAGAACTTAAAATCCATTCCCTTGCATTCGCTTCGACCGATAAATCCAAATGAAAACCTTGAGGAGGCAAATCATTGTCGACAATACTCTCCAAATATGGATGCTCTTCAGGCGCCCAACAATTGTCAAAAGTCTCGGTTACACCGCCACAACATTTGGAAAATCGAGCATCGCAAATATGCTGACCAAACCTCAAAACTTCGCCACGAGTAGCCTCTACTGCGAGCTGAACCGCATCAGATGTTGCACGTGTAATACCTTGATAACGTTGACAATGGTCGTCGGCACAAACATCAAAACGTTCGTGTTCGCCTCTTTCGTACCATTTAATATGACGATTTTCGGAATTTTCTTCAACTGAATTTCTACCGGAAAAATCTTTTTTCTCTTTTTGCAAGGGATAAAACAGCCAACTCCTGGAAACAACAGCGTGGGCTTTCAGTAATTCAATTGAAGAAGTTGCACTCATTTCGCTGGAAATCACACTCACCAAATAATCTTCAGCTTTAATTTCATTAATGGCTGTTAATTGCTCATGTTCCACAATAATTTTTAAATTCCCTTTAAATCGCTGGTTCTCTTTTCTTTCCCAATGAAAATGAATACCAATCACTACGTCGAGTAAATCAAAAGTTGAGGATTCATCAAGAGGTTGAAAACTCAATTCTTCAGAGGTTTTTCCATCAAATAATATCATTCCGTTTTCCCATCCGACTTGTTGCTTTCCTGAAACTTTTTTGCCATCCGAAGTCATGAAAGCTCCATTTAGAATAAATTCTATTCTGCTGGAACTTAATATCCCTACCTGAATAATCGGTTCTTTTGTTATCACTT
>Ga0208826_1000512_pt1 | contig 40212 bp, 35 predicted proteins | sample AD_UKC115_MetaG_FD_184451 | JGI IMG/M metagenome (GOLD analysis project Ga0208826, IMG submission 184451) | Active sludge microbial communities of municipal wastewater-treating anaerobic digesters from Hong Kong - AD_UKC115_MetaG (SPAdes)... | ecosystem: Engineered > Bioreactor > Anaerobic >...
GTGGCGCTTGCCTTTCCTGGGCGTCAGCCTGCCGCGCGAGGCGGGCGTGATTCTCGATTATGGCGAGCGCATCTTCCGCAATCCCGGTTTCACGCGCAGCCTCACCCTCGAGGAAAAGGCCCTGCGCGAATGAGCGCTTCCCATGACCCGGCGCGGTCGCCCGACGGCCGCCGCCCAGCGAAGGCCTAGCAAGTGAACGACATCGGCATGAGTTCCAACCGTCCGTACCTGCTGCGGGCGATGCACGAGTGGATCAGCGACAACGGCCTGACGCCGTACCTGCTGGTCGATGCGGCGTTTCCCGGGGTCCTGGTACCGCCGCAGGCGATCAAGGACGGACGCATCGTCCTCAACGTGGCCCTGCGCGCGGTGGACCGGCTCGATCTGAGCAAGGACTGCGTGCGTTTTCTGGCGCGCTTCTCCGGCGTGAGCCAGAACGTGGAAGTGCCGGTGGGCGCTGTGCTGGCGATCTACGCCCAGGAAAATGGCCAGGGCATGATGTTCCGCACCGACGATGCCCCGCCGACACCGACTTCGCCCGGTGAATCCGACGCGCCGCGCAAGGGCGGCCATCTGCGCGTGGTGAAATAGTTCGCGTCCGCCATTGCGCCGATCGGGCCAGCGCCCATCAGCCCTTGGCGCGCAGGCGCCGGTGCGGTCAGTGCAGCAGCGTGCGGTCTGGCGTCGGCGTGAGCTGCGGAAGACTGTACTCCTCCACCTTGTCGCCCAGCAGGCGCACGCTGCCGCGGTGACGGTCCACGCCGTCGGTGCTGATGTCGAAGCTGTACCAGCGGCGCAGTGCCGGCCGCCCGCCGCTGCCGCGCGCCAGGGCCAGGCGGCGCAACGCAACCGTCTGGTCGAGCAGCTGCACCCCTGCGTCCGCGCAAAGCCGCTGGCTGGCGCGCCGGGCGCGTTCCCGCGCCGCCAGGGCATCCTGCCAGACCACGGCAAGCAGCCCCAGGCCGATGAGCAACCACAGTCCGTCGATCATCGCGCCAGTGTGGTGGCCGCTGCCCGTGAACTCAAGCCGGGGTCGGCGCCGTGCGCCGCGGCACGGATCGCCGCCGCGCACCTTCCGCTAGAATGCGCGGGCATTCGGCAGCGGTGGGGGCGCGGACCGGCGTGATCGAGATTCCCGGCTATGTGATCAGACACGAGATCGGCCACGGTGGCATGGCCAGCGTGTACCTGGCTTTGCAGACCTCGCTGGACCGCGAGGTTGCGCTCAAGGTCATGTCCCCGGCGCTGGCGGCCGATCCCACGTTCACGCGCCGCTTCCTGCAGGAAGCACGCATGCTCGCCTCGCTCGCCCATCCGAACATCGTGCAGGTGTTCGACGTGGGCGTGACGGGTGCGCAACAGCACTATTTCTCCATGCAATACCTCGCCGGCGGCGACTTCGCTGCGCGGGTGCAGCGCGGCCTGTCCGAGTCCGACCTCAAGCGCGTGCTGCTGGGCGTCGCCAACGCCCTTGGCTACGCCCACCAGCGCGGCTACGTGCACCGCGACGTCGCGCCGGGAAACATCCTCTTCGACGCCAATGACAACCCGGTCCTGACCGACTTCGGCATCGCCCTGGCGGCGAGTCAGGGCACGCGCATCACCAGCACGGGATTCTCGGTCGGCACCAGCCACTACATGAGCCCGGAGCAGGCCCGCGGCGGCGATATCGATGCGCGTTCGGACCTGTATAGCCTGGGGGTGCTCACCTGGTTCGGCCTGACCGGCGCCCCCCCGTACGACGGCGCCGACGGATTCGCGGTGGCCTACGCCCATGTGTTCGAAGCCATTCCGCGCCTGCCGGCGGAAAAGGCCCATTGGCAGGGGCTGGTGGACAAGGCCCTTGCCAAGGATCCGAAGGACCGCTTCGCCGATGTCGCCGCCTTCGTCGACGCGCTGGAGAGCATCGCCACGCGCAATGGCGCGACGGCGGCCGCGCCACCCGTGCCTGCGGTATCGCCCGCACCGCCGTCGCCGCGACCGGCCCGCACCGCCGCGGAGCGCCCGGCGCCCACGCCGGCCGCCGCACCGCCCCCCCGGCCTGCGGTCGCCGCCCCGGCGGCGCCCGGGCGTGGGTCGGTGCGCCCTGCGCCGTCCCGCGGCAACGAGCCCGCCGCGGCGCCTGCACCGGCGGCACTCACAGTCGCTCCCCCGACGGTACGCGGCAAGGGGGGGCTGTGGGCCGGTCTGGCCATCGGCGCCCTGGCGCTCGCGGCGGGAGGCTATGCGCTGTGGAAGTCGGCGAACCGCGGTAGCAGCAGTGCCCCTTCCCGACCCGCGGTGACGGCAGCGCCTCCGGTCACCGCATCCCTCGCGGCGACGTCGGCGGGTGCCGCTCCCGGGGCAAGCCCGTCGGGCGGCGATGCCCCTGCAACTGCCGCGGCCACCGACGCAATGCCACCGGGCGCTGCGCCCGCGGCGGCGACCGGGGAGGAGGCCGCGCAGACTCCCGCGGTCGACGGCAGCGACCAGGCCCTCGCCGCGCTGGAGCTGGCTGCGTCGCCGACGGTGGTGGATCCCGTGCAGGAACTGGTCAAGCTGGGGCGGGCCGACCTGGCTGCACAGCGTTACACGACGCCGCCCGGGATGAACGCGCTGGAGCGCTTCCGCCTGGCGCTGCGCATCGACGGCAAGGACAGGAGCGCCCGCCAGGGCGTGGTCGATACGGCGCGCGCCTACCTGGGGCTTGCCGACAAGGCGCACGCCGCCGGCGACAACGCGACCATGAACCAACACTTCGCCAAGGCGCTGGAAATCGCCGGCTCTCTGCCGGAGGGCAAGCCCGTCCTGGATGAGGTGGCGCAGCGCCGCGCCGCGCTCGCCACCCCTTTCCTGGAGCAGGCGGCCAAGGCGGCCGCTGCCTGGGACAAGGCCACGGCCAAGACCGCCTACGATCAGGCTCTGGCTCTGGATCCCGACAACGCCGCGGCGAGGGAAGGACTGAAGAAGCTCCCCGCCATCGGCGCTCCCGGCTACGTGTTCCGCGACAGGCTTGCCGACGGCGCGGCCGGTCCGGAGATGATCGTCGTCTCCGGCGTGGCGGTGGGTCGCACCGAGGTATCGCGCGGCGACTTTCGCCGCTACTGGAACGCCGCGGGGGGCCGCGCCTTCGCCGGCAAGGAGCCGAGCTGCCGCGATCGCGAGTCGTTCTTCCGCAGCTCCAAGAAGCGCAACTGGCAGGCGCCCGACCTGACCCAGGACGACAGCCATCCCGTCGTGTGTGTGAGCTGGGACGAAGCCGCCGCCTATGCGCGCTGGCTGGCCGAGCAGACCGGGCACCGCTATCGCCTGCTGTCCAATGCCGAGTGGGATCAACTGGTGCGAGGCGCGGGTACGCCCGCCTGCACCAGCGCCAACCTGGCCGACGCGGATTTCGCCAAGGCCTACGACAGCAAGGGTACGGGATGCAGCGACGGGTATCCCGGCACCGCTCCGACGGGTCATTTTCCCGCGGCGGGCGGCGTGTTCGACGCCGACGGCAACGTGCGCGAATGGGTCAACGCCTGCGGCAACGGCACAGCGGCCGGTGCCGGCTGCCGCGACCATCGCTACCGTGGCCGCGCCTGGCTGTCGCTGCCGGACAAGGAGCCGGCGGGCTTTTCCGACAGCGCCGCAGGCGACGTGGCGGCCAACAGTATCGGCTTCCGCATCGCGCGCGAGATCGACCAATGAATTGCAGGCACACAGGCGCGGCCGCCGTTCCCGGCGCACCGCCACGACCCAGCCGGCGCGGCCCACGCCGCGGCGCGCGAACGAGGAAACCGCAGTGACGATCAAACTGACATTTCCCAATGGCGAACACGAACCGATGGTGCTCGGCGAGGGCCGCAGCGTGATCGGCACGGGCGCGGACTGCCAGATCGTGCTGGCCGCGCCGGGCATCGCCCTGCACCACGCCGAGATCGAGGTGCGCGCCGGCAATGCCATGTTGCGCGCGGTCGATGCTGCCAATACGGTCGTGCTCAACGGCAAGCAGGTGGCACAGCCAACCGCGGTGAAAGCCGGCGATCTGCTGCTGTTCGCCAAGGTGGGGTGCCAGGTCATGGCGGCGCCGGTCGCCGCACCGGTGCCGACTCCGCCGCCAACGCGCGCCAGCGTCGCCGATGGCGACGACGGCCGCACGCGCATTCGCCAGGCGCTGCCGAAGTACATTCTGCGCGGCGTATCGGGGCCCACCTTCGGCAAGACCTATGCCCTGGTCGGCACCATGACCATCGGCCGTCAGCAGGACTGCGACATTCCCATCGCGGCCGAAGAGATCTCGCGCCAGCACGCCCGCCTGCAGGTCACGCCCGACGGTGTGATGGTCGAAGACCTGGGCTCGGCCAACGGCACCTTCGTCGCCGACAAGCGCGTGCATACGGCGCTGCTCAAGCCAGGCGAGGAACTGCGCCTGGACACGGTGCGCTTCATGCTCATGTCGCCCGGCATGGACGTGGGCAAGGCCCCGCCCGCCTCCTCCGCGCCGACACGGGTGATGGCCGCCCCGCCCAAGTCCGGCGGGATCGGCGCCGGCCTGTGGGCGGCAATGGTGATTGGCGTGCTGCTGGCCGCGGCGGCGGTCGCGTACCACTACGGTCTGTTCTAGCAGGGAATTCCCTGCGCGCCGCGCGATAGGGCGCTCAGGCCCCGGACAGTCGCAACCGCAGGGACAGGTCCACCGCGCGCACGTGCTTGGTCAGCGCACCGATGGAAACGTAGTCCACGCCGGTTTCGGCGATGGCGCGCAGGCGTGTCAGATCCACGCCGCCGGAGACCTCCAGCGGCACGCGGCCGGCGACATGGGCCACGGCGCGGCGCAGGTCGGCGTCGGAGAATTCGTCGAGCATGATGCGGTCCACGCCCGCCGCCAGCGCCTGGTCCAGCTCGGCAAAGTCTTCCACTTCCACTTCCAGCAGGAGCTGCGGATGGCGCGCGCGCGCTGCCGCCACCGCCGCGCCGAGCGAACCTGCCGCAGCGATGTGGTTCTCCTTGATGAGGATGGCGTCAAACAGACCCACGCGGTGATTCGTGCCGCCGCCGCAGCGCACGGCGTACTTTTGCGCCAGACGCAGGCCGGGCAGGGTCTTGCGCGTGTCCAGCACGCGGCAGCGCGTGCCCTGCACGGCCGCGACGTGGCGCGCGGTGGCGGTGGCGGTGGCGGACAGCGTCTGCAGGAAATTGAGGGCGCAGCGTTCTGCGCTCACCAGCGCGCGGGCATGGCCTCGGACCGTCAGCAGGAGCTGCCCGGCAGCCACGTCGTCGCCGTCGCGTGCCTGCCAGTGCAGTTCGGCCTGCGGATCGAGGGTCAGGAAACAGGCCTCGGCCCAGGCGCTGCCGCAGAGCACCGCGTCCTCACGCGTGATCAGCGTGGCCTCGGCCCGGCGGTCGGCCGGGAGGAGGTCGGCCGTGGCGTCGCCCGAACCGAGGTCCTCGGCCAGGGCCCGGCGCACGTCGTCGGCCACGGCGGCACGTTCCGCCGCGCTCAGCGTCGGCGCGATCATGCCTCCGGCGCCGGGTGGGCGCCTTCGCCGGCCTTGGCCGCGTGCGCTGACTTGAGCCGCTCCACGATCGCGTCGAGGGCGCGGTCGAACAGCGGCACCTCCTCCAGCACGGTGGCGCGACCCGCGCCGATTTCGGCCGCGAGCTGTACCGCGGTCTTGTCCGCCACCTTGAGCCCCTTGCGATTGACGAAGAGGTACTTGGAACTGATCGGACTGATCCACGACAGCTTGGCCCGCTCCTTGTTGCCCTGCGCGTCGGTGAACTCGATCCAGGTGCCGACCTTCAGCTCGCGTACCTGCTGCGCGTGCCGCTCATCCACCGTCTCGACCGGAGCGGCGTCTTCTTCCAGCGCGGTCAGCACGCTGTCGCCCGCCGCCTGCAGCGGATCGTGCACCGGTTCGTTGGCGCTGGCGGATGGCGCCGCGGTGGCCGCCTCGGTCTCCGGCGTGGCTTCGCCGAGCACGGTGGCGTAGAGGCCGTGCAACTGCTGCATGAGGCGGCGCACGTCGTTCTCGTCGAAGGCGACGGTGGCCAGGCCGTGGCGCAGGCGCTTTTCCAGCTCCGGCAGCAGCGCGCGCAGGCGCGTGCGCGAGGCCTCGTCGTTCTTCGGCTGCACGCTCCAGATCAGCGCGTCGGCGAAGCGCAGCGCCTGCTGCCACTCCTCCGAGCCCTCGCCCTGGCGCAGCAGCACCAGGACCAGGTAGTTCGCCCAAGGCTTGGAGAGCACGTTGCGCACCAGTTCCGGCAGATCGCGTCCTTCCATGCGCTGCACGATCTCGCGCGCTGCCTGGCGGCGCGCGCCCTGCAGGCGGTCACGCCCCCGCGTGGCCTCGGCGGCACGCTGCTCGGCCAGCTCGGCGCGACGCTTGTTGGCTTCGGCGAAGGCCTCGAAGTCGACGCGCAGACGGTCGAAGATGCCCAGGTCGTCCTCGAAGTCCTTGAGCAGGACGTCGACGATCTCCTTGACCTTGTCGTACAGGCGGCGATCGCGGTCGGATTCCTCCGACCAGCCCACGCAGGCGTCGGCCAGCGCGTCGAGCAGCTGGCGCGCCGGATGGGTGCGCCGCGCGAACAGGTGCTTGTCCAGCAGCGCCACCTTGATGAAGGGAATCTGCAGCCGTGCCAGCAGCGCCTGCATCTGTGCCGGCAGGTTGCGGTCCTGCAGGATGTACTCAAACAGCATGCCGACGAGGTCGATCGTGTCCTCGTCGCTGCCGGCTACGTGGGCCTTGTCCGCGCCGTGCAGCTTGCCGGCCTGGGAAAGCAGTTGTTCCTTGACCTGCGCCACCATCTGCGCCGAATCCGCCAGGCTCTGCGTGCTGAGCGCCTGTCCCTGCAGCACGGCCAGGGCCGAGAGCAGGTCGGTGGCGCCCAGCACCGGGCCGGCGTAGCCGCCCCCGTCGGCGGCTTCGCCGCCGTCGCCCAGATCGCGGCGGTGCGCCAGCAGGGCGCGCAGGGTACCGTAGAGGCTGGACTGCAGCTCCGCGGCGACCGGATCGTAGGCCGCGCCGGCCCCACCCGCCATCGGCGCAGCGCCCAGGCCAGCGCCGGGCGCCGTCATGGGCGCGGCGCCGCCCGGCAGCTCCGCGCCGGCAGGGAGTCCGGCGCCGCCGGTCCGTGCCGGCGCGGCGGTCTGCCGCTGCACCACCACGCCGCGCAGCTGCGGCAGCACGCCGGCGTGGATCATCAGCGCGTTCAATTCGTCGTAGAGGGCGTCCAGGCCGCCCAGCACGAACCGGTCGAACAGCTTGTAGACGACAAGCTTGACCTCCAGCGTGGTCTCGGCATTGGCCATGGCCTCGCGGAAGGTCTGCGCGATGATCGCCGGGCCGATGGGGTTGCTGGCGTCTTCCACGCGCGCGTTGGCCAGGTGCGCCAGGCGCTGGTTGAGGGCGAACAGCGGCCGCTGCAGGCGGTTTTCCGCCTTGGCGACCATGCTGCCGACGGCGAGGGACTCCTCCAGCTCGCTGTCGTCGACGAGGGACAGTGACAGCTCGCCCGGCGCGGGCGCGCTGCCGCCGTCGGGCCGGCCGCCGCCGGCCGGAGCGCGACCGGTCTGGAAGTCGGAAAACTGGCGGCTGAAGCGCTCCTGGAACTTCGTTTCGATGCTCTGGCGCTGCTTGCGCACCTCGCGCATGCCGTCGAAGAAGCTGGCCTGCGCGGCGTTGCTCTCGGCCTTGCTGGCGAGGTCAAACAGGGTGTCGTCGGCGTTTTCGAACAGCGTGGTGACCAGGCCGATCACCCGCTTGGTGGCGTGAGCGCGCACCTGCCCCAGCATCTCGCCGGCGGCCCGGTCCGGGCGTTCCCCGGGCACGGTGGTGCGCTGGCTGAAGTCGACGACCTTGGGATTGTTGTCTTGCGTGCTCATCGGGAACGGGTCGGTCGCGCTGGCTGGGTGCCGAAGGAGAGCTTAGACGGTCGGGTGTGTTCGCACCGGAACGCGGTCACGCCTCCGCCTCAGGCGGGGAAGTCCTGCAGTTGAGTCGTGCCGATGGCTTCCTCCAACAGCATGACGGGAATATCGTCCTCGACGCGGTAGATCAGCTTGCCGTCGGCGGTCATCAAGCCCTGCCGCAGCGGCGCGGCCACCACCGCGCCCGCCGTGGTGGCGATCCCGCCGGCGGCGATGGCACGGTTCAGGGCGTCAAGCTGGCTGCCGCTGAGCGGGCGCAGCGGTTGCTTGCTCGCCGGGCAGCACAGGATCTCGAGCAGGCGTTTGTCCATGGTGCGAAAACCGTATGCAATGGCCGCGCCGAAGCCGGCGCCGTTGTCGCTACAATAGCCTTTTTGGGGCACACCGACCATGCATACGCCGCCCGACAGTGCGCCGCTCATCGGCGTCGTGATGGGCTCCCGCTCGGACTGGGAGACCATGCAGCACGCCGCCGAGGCGCTGGGCCGCCTGGGCGTGCCGCACGAAGTGCGCGTGGTCTCGGCACACCGCACGCCCGATCTCCTGTTCGACTACGCCGCGCAGGCGGCCGGCCGCGGCCTGCGCGCCATCATCGCCGGTGCCGGCGGGGCGGCCCACCTGCCGGGCATGCTGGCAGCCAAGACGGCCCTGCCTGTGCTCGGTGTGCCGGTGCAGTCGCACGCCCTGAACGGCATGGACTCCCTGCTCTCCATCGTGCAGATGCCGGCCGGCGTGCCGGTGGCCACCTTCGCCATCGGCCGGGCCGGGGCGGTGAACGCCGCCCTGTTTGCGGCCGCCCTGCTGCAGCACGAGTTTCCCGCCGTCGGCGCGGCCTTGGCGGACTACCGCCGTCGCCAGACCGACACGGTCCTGGCGCAACCCGATCCACGCGCGCCATGAGCACCGTCGGCATCCTCGGTGGCGGCCAGCTCGCGCGCATGCTGGCCCTGGCGGGTGCGCCGCTGGGCGTACGCTTTCTGGTGGTGGACAACGTGCCCGAGGCCTGCGCCAGCCAGGTGGCGCCGCAGCTCACCGCCGACTGGCGCGATTTCGCCGCTCTGGCGGAGTTTGCCCGCCGCATCGACGTGGCCACCTTCGATTTCGAAAACGTACCGGCCGATACGGCGCAGTGGTTGACCGAGCACACGCGGGTCTTCCCCAACCCGCGCGCGCTGGCGGTGGCGCAGGATCGCCTGGCGGAGAAGTCCCTGTTCCGCGACATCGGCCTGCCCACGCCGGACTTCGCGGCGGTGGACAGCCGCGAGGACCTCATTCGTGCGGTAGAGCGGATCGGCGTGCCGTCGATCTTGAAGACGCGTCGCCTGGGCTACGACGGCAAGGGGCAGTTCCGCTTGAAGGCGCCGACCGACGTCGATGCGGCCTGGGATGCCCTGGCCGGGGCGCCGTCCATCCTCGAAGCCTTCGTGCCGTTCGAGCGCGAGCTCAGTGTGATCGCGGTGCGCTCGCGCGAGGGCGAGTTCCGCACCTACCCGCTCACGCAGAACTGGCACGCCGACGGCATCCTGTCCGCCAGCCTCGCGCCCGCGCCGGGCTGCGAGGTGCTGGCGCCGGTTGCCTTCGCGCACGCCCGGCGCATCGCCGAGGAGCTCGATTACGTCGGCGTGTTCGCCCTGGAGCTGTTCGTGAAGGATGGGGGGCTCATGGGCAACGAGATGGCGCCGCGCGTGCACAACTCCGGCCATTGGACCATCGAGGGCGCGCCGGCCAGCCAGTTCGAAAACCACGTGCGAGCCGTCCTCGGCCTGCCGCTGGGCGACACCAGCGCGATCGGGGTGAGCGTCATGCTCAATTGGGTGGGCGAGCTGCCCCCGGCGACGCCCGTGCTGGCAGAGCCGCGGGCGCACTGGCACGACTACGGCAAGAGTCCGCGCGCGGGGCGCAAGGTCGGCCACGCCACCCTGTGCGCCGGCAATGCGGCGCAGATGTGCGAGCGACTGGCACGGGTGGCGCAGGCGCTCGGGCGTGGCGCCCAGGCCGCGCCGGTGCTGGAGACTCTGGGGCTGCCCGCGGCGCCCTGAGCGGCCGCGGCGCGGGAGCGGCACGTAGCCGCCATTGGCAGCCGCTCCCGCAGCACGGGTTGGCGCCGGTGACGTCGGGCACGGCGTGCCGTTGCGGCGTGTCCGGTCGGTGCAGACGCTCCACGGCGCTGCAACTGCGGAATCTGCCGCAGCCGCAGCCGCAGTCCACAGTGTCCTCCTCTGCCGCGAGGTGATCGCGGCAACAGGGCAGGACTGCGCTCCCGCGGGCGCCTTGGGGGCTCACACCGCCAGCCGCTTCGCGTCCGGCAACCCGCAGGCCGCGGCGCACAGCAGAAGGCCGCCTTGCGGCGGCCTCTCGCAGCGGGATGGAGCGGGTGGTTCAGGCCATCTGGTCGGCCACGAAGTCCCAGTTGACCAGGTTCCAGAACGCCTCCACGTACTTGGCGCGCGCGTTGCGGTAGTCGATGTAGTAGGCGTGTTCCCACACGTCGCAGGTCAGCAAGGCGCGGTCGGCGCCGGTCAGCGGCGTGGCGGCATTGGAGGTGCTGACCAGGGCCAGCGCCCCGTCCGGGCGCTGCACCAGCCAGGCCCAACCCGATCCGAACGTGCCGATGGCGGTCTTGCTGAACTCCTCCTTGAACGCCGCGAAGCTGCCGAAGGCCTTGGCGATCGCCTCGCCCAGCTTGCCGCCGGGCTCGCCGCCGCCGTTGGGCTTGAGGCAGTTCCAGTAGAAGCTGTGGTTCCACACCTGGGCGGCGTTGTTGAACATGCCGCCGGAGGACTTGCGGATGATCGTCTCCAGATCGGCGTTCTCGAACTCGGTGCCCTTGATCTGGTTGTTGAGGTTGGTGACGTAGGTCTGGTGATGCCTGCCGTAGTGGTAGTCGATCGTCTCGGCCGAGATGTGCGGCACGAGGGCATCGCGGGCGTAGGGCAGGGCAGGCAGTTCGATCGCCATGGGGCAACTCCTTGCGGTGGGTACGGGTGGTCCGGAGGCCGCGATGCGGGATCCGGGGTGTGTGCCGGCAGGGCCGGTGGGCGGCGCCGGCCGGCCGGTCGACGGGAACGCACGATTATAGGTAGCCACGTCGGCCGGTGCGATGCACGGCTGCTACAATCCGCGCCCTCGGCGCCGGACCGGCGCCCGTCGAACGCGAGAAAATGATGGACGTCCTGGAGCGCATCAAGGGCACGGTGGAAGGCAGCCCCATCGTGCTGTTCATGAAGGGCACGCCGCAGTTTCCGATGTGCGGCTTCTCCAGCCGCGCCGTGCAGGCCCTGAAGGCGGTGGGGGCCGAGTTCGACTCGGTCAACGTGCTGGAGGATCCGGAGGTTCGCGCCAATCTTCCGCGCTATTCCAATTGGCCGACGTTTCCGCAGTTGTTCATCAATGGCGAGTTGATCGGCGGTTGCGACATCACGCTGGAGCTGTACGAGTCCGGCGAGCTCGCGCGCATGGTCAAAGAAGTGCGCAAGGCCTGACATGGCGCTGCTGCCCGCGGGCTGGGAGCCCGCCGCGGACGCGCTCGCCGGCCGCACCATCCTCGTCACCGGCGCCAGCGGTGGCCTCGGTCGGGCCAGTGCGCTGGCCTGCGCCCGGGCGGGTGCGACCGTCGTGCTGCTGGGGCGCAAGGTGCCTGCGCTGGAAAGGGTGTACGACGAGATCGAAGCGGCGGGCGCCGCGACACCCGCGATCTTTCCCATGGATCTGCAGGGCGCCGCCCCGCATGACTACGCCGCCCTGGCCGAGGCGCTGGAGCGCCAGTGCGGCGGTCTGCACGGCGTGGTCCACGGGGCGGCGCGTTTCGACGGCTTGACGCCGCTGGATCAGCTCGCCCCGGAGGACTGGCAGGCGGCGCTGCAGGTCAACCTCACTGCCCCCTTTCTGCTGACCCAGGCCTGCCTGCCGCTGCTGCGCGCGCAGGCCGATGCGGCCGTGCTGTTCGTGCTGGACGACGCCGAGCGCGTGCGCAAAGCATTCTGGGGCGGCTATGGCGTGGCCAAGCATGGACTGGCGGGCCTGATGGCGATCCTGCACCAGGAGACGGAGAACGGGCCCGTGCGCGTGCACGGGTTGCTGCCGCCGCCACTGCGCACCGCACTGCGGCGCATGGCCTACTTCGGCGAAGACACGCTGCAGCGTCCCCTGCCGGAGGCGGTCGCGCCGGCGGTGGTGTATCTGCTGGCGCTGGACGGCCGCGCGGCGCGCGGCGACGTGCTGGACCTGCGCGGCTAGGGCCGCGTCCCGGAGCGAGTCGTCATGGCCACGGAGATGAGCACGCTCTCGGCAGGCATCCTGCTGTTCCTCATCATGGATCCGCTGGGGAACATTCCGCTGTTCCTCAGCCTGTTGAAGAACGTGGCGCCGCGCCGCCGGCGCGTGGTGCTGGTGCGCGAGCTGCTGATCGCGCTGGCGGTGCTGTTCGGCTTCCTGCTGGGCGGGCAGTACGTGCTGCGGCTGCTCCAGCTCAAGCAGGAATCGGTGAGCATCGCCGGCGGCATCATCCTGTTCCTGATCGGCGTGAAGATGGTGTTTCCGCCCAAGGACGGCGGCATCTTCGGCGAGGCCGGCCACGGCGAGCCCTTCATCGTGCCGATGGCCATTCCCGGCGTGGCCGGCCCCTCGGCCATGGCCGCCCTGCTGCTGCTCACCAATACCCAGCCGGGCAAGCTGCTGCAGTGGAGCGCCGCGCTGTTTGCCGCGTGGGCCGCGACCGCGGCCATCCTGCTGTCGGCCACCGTGCTGTTCAAGTGGCTGGGCGAGAGTGTGTTGACCGCGCTGGAACGCCTCATGGGCATGATCCTGGTGGCGCTTTCCGTGCAGATGTTCCTCGATGGCGTGACCGCTTACCTGCACCTGGGCTGATCTCTGGCCCAGGCCCGTCGCCGCGCGCATCACACGCCTGTAACCTGCCGCGCCGAGCATGGCTTCGCCTCCGTACGGACGAAGCCATGATCAGCGTCGAACGCAGCGTCTACGAGAAGTTTCCCCGCCTGGCGGACGGTCGGGCGCGCGCCTTCGCCCGCCCGGTAGTGGAACTGCTGCGCCGGGTGGCCTGCGAGGAGCGGATCAACGCCACGCTGCGCGAACTGGGTCGCTACCGCGACTTCGAGTTCGTCGAGCAGGTGCTGCAGCGTCTCCAGGTCGATTACAGCGTCGCCAACACCGAGCGCGAGAACATTCCGGTGGAGGGCGGCGTACTCATCGTGGCCAATCACCCGCTCGGCGCCCTGGACGCGCTGACCCTGCTGCAACTGGTCGGCGGTGTGCGTCGCGACGTGCGCATCCTGGCCAACGACGTCCTCGGTCAACTCGAGCCGCTGCGTCCGCTGCTGCTGCCGGTGAACGTGTTTGGTGGCCAGGGCGCCGCGCCGGTGGAGCTGCGCGCCGCCTACCGCGCGCTCGAAGCCGGTCAGGCGGTCATCGTGTTCCCGGCCGGCGAGGTATCGCGCGTGCGCCCGACCGGCGTGCGCGACGGGCGCTGGAGTGACGGTTTCGTGCGCATGGCCTGCCGTTCCGGCGTGCCCCTGCTGCCGGTGCACATCACCGCGCAGAACTCAGCGCTGTTCTACGGCCTGTCGCTGTTGGCGCGCCCGCTGTCGGCCCTGCTGCTGGCGCGCGAGATGTTCGGCTCGGCGCACACGCGCGTCGGCTTCCGCATCGGCCAGGCGATCCCGCCGCAGGCGCTGCAGCGGGAGGGCCAGTCCTCGCTGGCGGTGGCTGCCGCCGTGCGGCGCCACGTCTACGGCCTGGTGCGGCGTCGTCGCGGACGCTTTCCCACCGCGGCCGCGGTGGCCCACCCCGAGCCGCCGCTGGCGGTGCGCCGTGCCCTGCGCGAGCGCGCCGAAGTGTTGGGCGAGACCCGCGACGGCAAGCGCATCCTCCTGCTCGACGCCGCGCCGGGCTGCCCGGTGCTGCGCGAGGTCGGCCGCCTGCGCGAGCTGGCGTTCCGCCGCGTCGGCGAGGGCACCGGCACGCGCCGCGACCTCGACCGCTTCGATGCCCACTACCGCCACCTGGTGCTGTGGGACGAGGAGGCGCTGGCGGTCGTTGGTGCCTATCGGCTGGGCGAGGCGGGTGCGATCCTGCGGCAGCACGGCATGGACGGGCTGTATTCGGCCAGCCTGTTCGACTACGCCGCGGCAGCGCGGCCGTTCCTCGACCAGGCGGTGGAACTGGGGCGCAGCTTCGTGCAGCCGGCGTATTGGGGGTCGCGCAGCCTGGACTATCTGTGGCAGGGCATCGGGGCCTACCTGCGGCGGCACCCGGAGGTGCGCTGGTTGCTCGGGCCGGTGAGCCTGTCGGCCAGCCTGCCCGCCGCCGCCCGCGAGGCCATCGTGGCCGGCCACCGCCAGTTGTTCGGGGATGCCGAGGGCCTGGCGCGGGCTCGCCACCCCTTCCGCGTTGCCGGACCCGTCGCCGCGCGGATCGCGGCCCTGGTGGACGGGCTGGAGCCGGCAGCGGCCCTGGCCGCCCTGCGCCAGCATCTCGCCGACCTCGGCGTGTCTGTGCCGACGCTCTACCGCCAGTACGTCGACCTGTGCGAGCCGGACGGGGTGCGCTTTCTTGACTTCGGCCTCGATCCGGCCTTCGGCGCCTGCGTGGACGGCTTGATCCGCGTGGATCTGGCGCGCCTCAAGCCCGCCAAGCGCTCGCGTTACCTCGGCGCCGATTGATATCGCCGGGGGGAGGGCGTCCCCTGCGGCCGCCCGGCGGCCCGTAATCGACTGTTTCAAGAGGCGGCGGCGGATGTTACAAATCCGTCACGGGATGCTGTTAAACTCAGGTTAATGACCATGGCTTGTCGGCATAAGGCCTTGGTCCGGGGACAAGATGCAGCGACAGGGCAGTCCGGTGCAGCGCATCGGATGTGTCCGTGCCGCGGTTTTTTTTTAACTTCGCATTACCGCGCGTAACGACAGAGAAGGTGAAACGATGAACAAGCGACTCCGGGTCCGCGTGCTCCCGCTGGTGCTGGCTTCCCTGCTGGCCTCCTCGCCCACGATGGCGCAAAACACGTCCGCCGGCCTGTCCGGCCGCGTGCTTGATGCCGCCGGCAATCCGGTGGCCGGCGCCGAGGTGGAAATCCTCCACGTGCCCTCCGGCACGACCAAGAAGGTCACCACCGACGCCAGCGGCCGCTTCAGCGCCTCGGGTCTGCGCGTGGGCGGTCCCTTCGTCGTGGACGCCGAGAAGTCCGGCATGGCCAAGGCCGAGCGCAAGGACGTCTACCTGAAGCTCGCCGAGGACACCACGCTCGACCTGCAGATGGCCGCCGAAGCGGCGTCCCTGGAGAAGATCGAAGTGACCGCCTCGGCGGCCGCCACCGTGTTCCAGGCCGACAACAAGGGCCTGTCGACGACGATCTCGCAGCGCGACCTCAAGAACACGCCGAGCCCGAGCCGCTCCATCCAGGACATCGCCCGCCTCGACCCGCGCATCGTCATCACCGACCGCGGCGACGGCTCGATTTCCGCTGCCGGCCAGAACAGCCGCTACAACAACATCAGCGTCGACGCGGTGCAGGTGAATGACCCGTTCGGCCTGAACTCCAACGGCATGCCCTACGTCGGCTCGCCGATCTCGGTGGACACCATCGAGGAATACAACATCTCCACGGCGAACTACGACGTCAGCTCCAGTACCGTCGGCGCCGAGATCAATGCCGTGACCAAGTCCGGCACGAACGACCTGCACGGGTCGGTGTACTACTCCTACCGCAACGCCAGCCACCTGGTGGGCGAAGCGGGCTGGCTGCCGAGCAACAACCCGGGCTACGACTACAAGGGCTTCAAGACCGACTGGACGGCCGGCTTCACCGTCGGCGCGCCGATCGTCAAGGACACCCTGTTCATCTTCGCCAACTACGAAGAGACCAAGACCACGGGTCTCGGCGCGGACTCGGCCAACGGCCTGGACTTCAGCCTGAGCGGCAGCTCCACCTCCAACAAGGTGTCGCCCTCCGACCTGCAGAAGATCATCGACATCGCCAAGACCAAGGGCCTGACCCCGGGCGACTTCGGCACGGTCGCGGGCAACCTGACCGACAAGCGCGGCCTGGTGAAGCTGGACTGGAACATCAACGACTACCACCGCGCGAGCCTCACCCTGCGCGACACCAAGGAAAAGCAGCCCATCATCCAGGGCAACGCGGCCAACAGCGTGGGTCTGTCCAGCTACTGGTACAACAAGGACAGCGAGACCAAGAGCTACACGCTGAACTTCTACGACGACTGGGCTGACAACTTCTCCACCGAAGGCTCGCTCTCCTACTCCAAGTTCGACCAGGTGGCCACGCCGAACGGCCCCAACCAGCCGCAGATCTTCGTCAACCTCGGCGTCGACGCCAGCGGCAAGCCCAACGGCAGCCCGCCCTTCGTCGACTTCGGTGCTGACCAGTTCCGCCACTACAACGTGCTGGGCGTGAAGACCTACAACGGCTTCTTCGCCGGCACCTGGAACCTTGGCGAGCACGTGGTCAAGGTGGGTGCGGACATCGAACAGCGCGACATCTACAACCTGTTCGGCCGCACCGAGTTCGGCGCCTACACCTTCTGGGGCATCGACAATTTCCAGAAGGGCATCTACAACAACTACGACCTGTACCAGCCGGCCGACGGCTACACCCTGGCCGACGTGGCGGCCGACTGGTCGTATCGGCAGTGGGGCATCTTCGCGCAGGACACCTGGCAGCTCACCGACCGCCTGTCGCTGCAGTACGGCCTGCGCATGGACATCCCGCAGACCAGCGACAAGCCCGTCTACAACGCCAAGTTCCAGCAGGCCTACGGTTTCCGCAACGACAACACGATCAGCGGCAACTACCTGATCGAGCCGCGCTTCTCCTTCAACTACAACTTCGACACGCAGCGCATGACGCAGCTGCGCGGTGGCGCCGGCCTGTTCCAGTCCGCCCCGCCGACCGTGTGGCTGACCAACCCGTACCAGAACAACGGTATGACCGTCACCACCTACAACTTCCGCAATGCGGCCAACGCCGTCAATCCGTGCCTGCCGGCCTTCAGCGCGGATCCCTACCACCAGAACACCACCGCGGCCGATCCGACCGCGCCGGGCTGCAGTGCCGCCCGCGCCGGCCAGATGACGGTGGACACCATCGACAAGGACTTCCAGCTGCCGTCGGTGATGAAGTTCAGCCTGGCCTTCGACCGTGAGCTGCCGTTCCTCAGCTCGATCTTCTCGGCCGAGCTGGAATACCTCGATACCTACAAGGGCATCTGGTACCAGAACCTCAACATCGGCGCGCCCACCGGCACTCTGCCGGACGGCCGCAACACCTACTACAAGAACCCCACGGGCGGTACGTCGGGCAACACCAACCGCTCCAATGCCAACCCGGCCTTCGGTCAGGCCATCACCTACCTGACCAACACCAACCAGGGCAAGTCGACCAGCCTGTCGCTGCAGTGGAAGCAGGTGAAGTTCAGCGACGATCTGTTCGGCAATGCCAGCGTCACGCTGAGCAACGCCACCGAGGTGAATCCGGGCACGTCCAGCCAGGCCAGCTCCAACTTCTCCAACAACGCCTGGGTCAACCCGAACGAAAACATCGCCTCGCCGACGAACTACAACGTGCCGCAGCGCGTGAATCTGTCGCTCACCTGGCAGCATCGCTTCTTCGGCGACAACGTCACGGCGATCACGGCGTTCTTCGACGGCCACAGCGGTCAGAACTACAGCTGGGTGTTCGGTAACGACGCCAATGGCGACTCCTACAGCCGCGACCTGGTCTACATCCCGCGCGTGGGCGACGTGGCCTTTGCGGCCAATACGCCGCAGAGCCGCATTGATCAGTTCTATGCCTACATCCAGAACGATCCCTATCTGTCCAAGCACCAGGGCGAGATCGCCGGTCGCAACCGCGCCATGTCGGCCTGGGTCAACCAGCTCGACATGTCCTTCCGCCAGGAAATCCCGGGCATCTTCGCCGGCAACAAGGGCGAGTTCCGCCTGGACGTGTTCAACTTCGCCAACCTGTTGAACAAGGACTGGGGGCAGACCAGCTACGTGGGCTTCCCCTATACCCGCACGCTGGCCAACTTCGCGGGCGTGACCGCCGACGGCAAGTACATCTACGACCTGCCCAAGGACGCCAACGGCAACTACCAGCCCGGCACGAAGATCGTGTACGACGCCGGCCGCGACCTGAAGACCAACGTGGTGTCGCGCTGGTCGGTCATGGCGACGGTGCGCTACTCGTTCTGATCGCCGCTGCGGCGCATGCAAGCGACCAACCGGCACCCGCGAGGGTGCCGGTTTCTTTTTGGGCGCGACGCCGGCCGACGCGAATGCGGCAGGGCAGTCACCAGGCCACCTGCCCAACGCTTGGGCGCGGCCCGCGCGCTTGACCCGGCGCCGGGACTTGGCAATGCTTGCCGTCTGTCACAGGCATGGCGACCCAGGTCGCCCGTCGGGGCACGGCGCCCCGCCCTCGAGCCGCCCGGCCGCGCGCTGCGTCGCCGCCTCCCCGGTCGGCCCCTCTTCCTGCCGCTGCGTCCGGCGCGCGGCGTCCCATCCGGATCCACGATGAGCCAAGCCCAAGTCACCCCCCTGCGCCGCGATACCGTGTCGGCGCGCATCTCCCCCGCCAATGGCCTCGACGTGCTCTCGCGCGACGAGGTGAGCCGCCTGCGCGACGCCACGCGCGGCGGCCTGCACGGCCTGCTGCGCCGCTGCGCCCTCGCCGTGCTCACCCAGGGCGACCAGAGCGACGATGCCCGCGCGCTGATGGAGCGCTATCCGGACTTCGACATCCAGGTGCAGCAGCAGGACCGGGGCATTCGCCTGGAGCTGAGCCATGCGCCGTCGCAGGCATTCGTCGACGGCAAGATCATTCGCGGCGTCAATGAGCTGCTCTTCGCCGTGGTGCGCGACATCGTCTATGTGGCCAACCAGATCGAGGCCGGGCGCTTCGCCCTGGACGATTCCTCGGGCATCACGCACGCCGTGTTCGAGATCCTGCGCAATGCCCGCGTGCTGCGTCCGCACGCCGACCCCAATCTCGTCGTGTGCTGGGGCGGTCACTCCATCGCGCGGCCTGAATACGACTACACCAAGCGCGTCGGCTACGAGCTGGGCTTGCGCGGCTTCGACATCGTCACTGGTTGCGGCCCGGGCGCCATGAAGGGACCCATGAAGGGAGCCATCATCGGTCACGCCAAGCAGCGGCGGAAGAACAACCGCTACATCGGCATCACCGAGCCCGGCATCATCGCGGCGGAGTCGCCCAATCCGGCGGTCAACCACCTCATCATCATGCCGGACATCGAGAAACGGCTGGAGGCCTTCGTGCGCCTTGGCCACGGCATCATCGTGTTCCCCGGCGGCGTCGGCACGGCCGAGGAGATTCTCTATCTGCTGGGCATTCTGCTGCACCCGGAGAACACGAAGATCCCGTTCCCCCTGGTGTTCACCGGTCCGCGCGAGGCGCGTGTCTACTTCGAGCAGATCGACCAGTTCCTGCGTATGGCGCTGGGCGAGGACGTGTCCAGGCGTTACGCCATCGTCATCGACGACCCGGCCGAGGTCGCGCGCCTCATGGTCAAGGGCGTGGACAAGGTGCGCGACTTCCGCCTCGACAACAAGGACGCATTCTTCTTCAACTGGGCGCTCAACATCGACCACGCCTTCCAGCAGCCCTTCCGGCCGAGCCACGACAACATGGCCGGCCTGAACCTGCACCGTGAGCAACCGCGCCATGAGCTCGCCGCGGACTTGCGACGAGCGTTTTCCGGCATCGTGGCGGGCAACGTCAAGGAAGAGGGCATGCGCGCGATCGAGCAGCACGGCTTGTTCGAGATCCACGGCGAACCGGCCATCATGCGCGCCCTGGACGCCATGCTGCAGAGCTTCGTGGCGCAGCATCGCATGAAGCTCCCGGGAGGCTCGGCCTACCGGCCCTGCTACCGCGTGGCGGTCGACTGAGGGTGGCGCGGACGGGCCGTCTGTCGGGGTGTCCAGACGGCGCCCCTTGACGCAAAAAATCGGCTCTGCAAAAATCTCGCTTCTATCGCGTTCCCCGATAGCTCAGTCGGTAGAGCAAGTGACTGTTAATCACTGGGTCGGCGGTTCGAGTCCGTCTCGGGGAGCCAGAATCACGAGGCCCGCAGCAATGCGGGCCTTTTTCTTTGCCGCACGGCGCAAGTCCGCCCTCAGCTGCCGCCGAGCAGCGCGCAGGTCTGCGCTGCCTGCTGCGCATCGGCCGTGGCGCGGCGCGGTCGGCCCGCATTGCTGACCACGATGCTGCTGGCCTTCGCCGGCCCGCGCGCGTCGCACAGGGTGAAGCTGACGTTGCTCCCGGGGCTGGTGCCGTCGGGCTGGTAGCGCAGCCGCATGCGTCCCTGGGTCGAGGTCACGGCGACCCCCGCCAACGGCGCGCCCGTCGCCACAATGTGCGAGGCCTCGTCCGGTTGGTCGTTGCCGTCGCGGTCCTCGAACAGGATCCAGCCCTGATGCCAGTGGCGCGACTCGCTGCAGTTCAGGCCGTCAGCCGAGGGGCAAAGGCCCACGTTGCTGCCGCGATACACGGCGGTCTGGCGCGCCTGGTTGAGGGACAGCATCAACTGGTTGGCGGCGCCGCGGCCGGCCGTGGCCGCACCGAGGTCGCGCAGGCTCGGGCTCGCCAGACCCAGGCCGATGGCTGCAATCGCCAGCACGATCATCAGTTCGATGAGGCTGTGCCCGCGCAGCCCTTGCAAGCGTCCACCCATGACCGCATCCTCCTTCGCCCAAGCCCGGGGCGAAGTCTGTCGCGGAGCCCTCTGCGCGGCGTCCGCCGGACGCCGCCCGCTCGGGTAGGGAAATTCCTACGCACGCGGCACCGCCGCGGCCTCCACGACAGTCGAGTCGACCGATGTCCCTGCACGACGATCGTTTCCAGCTGGTGTCGCCCTACGCGCCCGCGGGCGACCAGCCCGACGCGATCCGCCGCCTGGTGGATGGCTTCGAGCAAGGCCTCGCGCACCAGACCCTCCTTGGCGTCACCGGATCGGGCAAGACCTACACGATCGCCAACGTAGTCGCCCAGGTGCAGAAGCCGACCCTCGTGCTGGCGCCCAACAAGACCCTCGCGGCGCAGCTTTACGGCGAGTTCAGGGAGTTCTTTCCGCACAACGCCGTCGAGTACTTCGTCAGCTACTACGACTACTACCAGCCCGAGGCCTACATTGCGGCCACCGACACCTACATCGAGAAGGACTCCTCGATCAACGAGCACATCGAGCAGATGCGCCTGTCGGCCACCAAGGCGCTGCTGTCGCGACCGGACGCGCTGATCGTGGCCACGGTGTCGGCCATCTACGGCCTCGGCGATCCCGAGGATTACCTGAAGATGCGCCTGCACCTGATGCGCGGCGAGCACACCGACCAGCGCAGCCTGATCCGCCATCTGACCGAGCTGCAGTACACGCGCGGCGACATGGAACTGCGCCGGGGCACCTATCGGGTGCGCGGCGAGACCATCGACGTGTTCCCGGCCGAGAGCGAAGTGGAGGCACTGCGCATCGAGCTGTTCGATGGCGACATCGAAACCCTGTCGCTGTTCGATCCGCTCTCCGGGCATGTGCTGCGCAAGGTGCCGCGCTACACCGTCTACCCCAAGACCCACTACGCCACCACGCGCGAGCGCGTGCTGCACGCCGTGGAGACCATCAAGGCTGAGCTGTCCGAACGCCTGGAACAGCTGTACCGTGCGAACAAGCTGGTGGAGGCGCAACGCCTGCAGCAGCGCACTCAATTCGACCTGGAGATGATGGCCGAGATCGGCTATTGCCAGGGCATCGAGAACTACTCGCGTCACCTCACCGGCCGTGGCGCGGGCGAACCGCCGCCGACCCTGTTCGACTACCTGCCGCCGGACGCGCTGCTGGTGGTGGACGAGTCGCACGTGACCGTGCCGCAGCTCGGCGCCATGTACAAGGGCGACCGCTCGCGCAAGGAGACCCTGGTGGAGTTCGGCTTTCGCCTGCCCTCCGCCCTCGACAACCGCCCGCTCAAGTTCGACGAATGGGAGCGGCGTGCGCCGCGCACGATCTTCGTTTCGGCCACGCCGGCACGCTACGAGATGGAGCATTCCGTCGGCAACGTGGTCGAGCTGGTCGTGCGCCCGACCGGGCTGATCGACCCCGAAGTCGAGGTGCGCCCGGTGCGTACCCAGGTGGACGACCTGCTGGGCGAGATCCGTCTGCGCGTGGCGGACGGCGACCGTGTCCTGGTCACGACTCTGACCAAGCGCATGGCGGAAAACCTGACCGAATACCTCGACGAGCACGGCGTGCGCGTGCGCTACCTGCACGCCGACATCGAGACCGTGGAGCGCGTGGAGATCATCCGCGACCTGCGCCTGGGCAAGTTCGACGTCCTGGTCGGCATCAACCTGCTGCGCGAAGGGCTGGACATGCCCGAGGTGTCGCTGGTGGCCATCCTCGATGCCGACAAGGAGGGGTACCTGCGCTCGACCCCGTCCCTGATTCAGACCATCGGTCGCGCCGCGCGCAACCTGCGCGGCAAGGCGATCCTCTACGCCGACCGCGTCACCACCGCGATGCGCGCCGCCATGGACGAAACCGACCGCCGCCGGCGCAAGCAGGTGGAGTACAACACCGCGCAAGGCATCACACCGAGGTCGGTGGTGAAGAAGATCACCGACATCATGGAGGGGGCGCGCAGCGACGCCGAAGCCGAGAAGACCGCCCGTGGCCGCGGACGCGGCGGCGAGCGCAGGGTGGCCGAGGTGGCTGTGGACTACCGCACCCTGGCGCCGGAGCAGCTTGCGGCGCGCATCCGCAAGCTGGAGGCGCAGATGTACAAGCACGCGCAGGAGCTGGAATTCGAGGACGCCGCGCGCCTGCGCGACGAGATCCATCGTATCCGCGAACTCGGCCTCATCGGCGGTTGAATCGCCGCATGGCCTCAGCGCTGCAGCAGTCCACGTTCCACCAGCACCTTGGCCAGGGTGCGCGTGTAGGCCGCCTTGTCGCGGTAGTCGATGTGCGAATCGTCGGGCAGCGGCGTGTTCGCCAGTTCGGGCACCGCATTGGCGGAGACCACCGGTGCCGGGCTGGCCGCGGCGAAGCGGTCCCAGTACTCGGCGCGAGGGTACAGGCGATCGTTGATCGTGCGGGTGAGGCCCGAGGTGGGGCTCTCGTAGAAAATGACCTCGCCGCCGCGCGCCTGGATCGCGCGAACCCACTCGAACACCGGTGCGATATCGGCGAGCCAGTGTTCCGGCTCGCGATGCGGCATGCGCGCGATATTGCCTTCCACCGTTTCGGCGAAGTGCTTCTTGGTCGCCGCGGGATCGGTCTTGGTGTAGTCGATGTCGCCGCTGCGGTTGGCGTAGTAGGTCACGTAGTTGCGGAACGGCGCGCCGCCGGCGAAGGCGCGCTTCAGCGCCGCGAGCGCGCCGAAGTCCGGGTTGGCGATCAAGGCGTGGCGCTGCCATAGGGTCAGCACGCGGCGGTGCAGGTTCCAGCTCGGCGTCCAGCGCCGATGGAAGTAGTCGACCCACGGTTGCTGCAGGTCGAAATAGTCGCGCAGCAGGCCGTTGCTCTCGACGTCACAGAGCACCACGCCGCGGAACTCGGCATCGTGCGCCAGGTCGCGCAGCACCGCCAGCGGGTACAGCCCGTTCACCGCCAGCATGACCGGCCGGTAGCGCGGCAGCTGCTGGCGCAGCACGCCGGTGTCCACGCCGTATTCCATGCGCGAGGCGCCCAGCAGCACCAGCGGTCGGGGCGCGTCGCCATAGACGCGTGCGCGCTGCTGCGACCAGAGTTGGGTCGAATCCAGCACGGTCGGCAGGTAGCCGCGCAGGCGCCAATGGCGCTCCACCGCCGCCAGCCCCGTCCCGGCCAGCAGCAGTGCCAGCACCCAGGCGGCGAGCCAGCCGCGGGTGTCAGAACTGGAAATAGATGAAGGCATGGTTGTCGCCCGGTGAGAGCACGATCAGCAGCAGCATGATGCCGAGCATCGCGCCCAGCAGCGGTCGCGGCCAGCGCGGCAGCCAGTCGCGCGCTTCGCGACCGCGGCACAACACCTGGACGCCAACCAGCGCGGCGAACAGGACGGTTGCCACGCGCTGCTCGAACCCCGTGCCCGTGAGACTGGACAGGACGGCAGCCGGCTGGACGAGCTTCGCCGTCAAGGTCCAGGCCGTGGCGAAATCGTGGGCACGGAACCAGACCCAGGCGTACATCACACCCAGTAGCACCAGGGCAGCGTAGGCGGCGCGCAGGCCGCGCGCGGCGGCTCCATGCGATGCTGCGACAGCGGTGCCAACGCGATCGCGCCCCCAGCGCTCCAGGGCCAAGTAGAGGCCGTGCAGCCCGCCCCAGGCGACAAAGGTCCAGGCGGCTCCGTGCCACAGGCCGCCGATCAGCATGGTCAGCAGCAGGTTGAGGTAGGTGCGCGCGGTGCCGCGCCGGTTGCCCCCGAGGGCGATGTAGAGGTAGTCGCGCAGCCAGCTGGACAGCGAGACGTGCCAGCGTCGCCAGAAGTCGGAGAAGCTCGTCGCGGCATAGGGCTGGCGAAAGTTGAGCGGCAGGACGAACCCCAGGGCCAGGGCAGCGCCGAGGGCGCAACTGGAGTAGCCGGCGAAGTCGCAGAAGATCTGGCCGCTGAAGGCGAGCATGCCGGTCCACGCGCCCGCTGCACTGGCCTCGGCCGGGGCGTTGAAGATGGCGTCGGCCACGGGGGCGAACACGCCGTCGGCCAACACGGTCTTCTCGAACAGTCCCAGCGTCAGCAGAGTGAAGCCCAGTCCCAGTCCCTGCGCGGTGGTGCGCCGCGGAGTCTCGATCTGCTCGCGCATCTGCGTCCAGCGCACGATCGGCCCCGCCACGAGCTGGGGAAAGAAGCCGACGTAGAGCGCGTAATCGCGCCAGCTTGCGGTCGGCTCGAAGCGGCCGCGGTACACGTCCAGGCAATAGGACAGGGAGTGGAAGGTGTAGAAGGAAATGCCGATCGGCAGGACGATGCCGAGCTCCGGCGCGCGGTAGGCCAGGCCCAGGCCCTGCAACAGCGCGCTGAAGTTGTCGAGCAGGAAGGTGGCGTACTTGAAATAGCCCAGGACGGCGAGGTTGACCAGCAGCGTTGCTGCGATCCAGCGACGGCGGGCTTCGGCACCCGCCGCAGAGGCGATACGCCGCGCGATCCACCAGTCGAGCGTGGTGGAGGCCACCAGCAACAACAGGAAGGGCGGATTCCAGGCGGCGTAGAAAACGTAGCTCGCCGCCAGCAGGAAGTTCTTGCGCGCCGACCAGTCGCGCAGGGCGTTGTAGCCGGCCAGAACCAGGGCGAAGAACAGCAGGAAGGTGAACGAGTCGAACTGCATCGCGGGCGCGGCTCCGGCGGCGGCGGCCGCGGGCGGCGGTGCGCAGCGGGCTCCAGGGGCGGCGGATTATAAGCGGTGCCTCGCCACGTCGCCCGGCGCGCGGCGGGATTTCTTGTGCGGCGCGCCGGGCTCGGTTATGCTTCGCGGCCCTTCGGGCGCGTAGCTCAGCGGTAGAGCACTACCTTGACATGGTAGGGGTCACAGGTTCGATCCCTGTCGCGCCCACCACTTCGAAGCACGGCGCGGGTCCACAGACCCGCGCCGTTTTCATTGGTGGTTTCCGCAGGGGCCTACCCGGATCGTCGCCACCGCCACCAACCCGACTGCCGGCCCCGCAGAATAGGTACTCATGGTCGCGGCGCGTGGCTTGGGCAGCGCCACTGCAACCCGGGTCCACTCGCCAACCGCTTGGCCTGGAGCCGCAGCGCGCGCGAGCACGAGTAGCAGATCTTCAGCAGTCGCCTCATCGCGTTCCGCCGCGCCCTTCCGGCCCTGCGTCCGACCGGCTTGTGTTCGTGCGTCGACACCAACGGCAGTGTGACGGAGGAACTGTGCTGGTTCCGGCCCGACGGCGCGCAGGCCGGCGCCAGCTGATTCAACGCCGCCAACAACCACGCCCTGGCCTGGCGCATCGACGACAGCGGGCTCGGTGATCTGCCCCATGCGCTTGTCACCTGCAACGGCCGGTCGGATCCGGTGAGCCTCACCCCTGCAATGGCAGGCAGTGCTAGCGCGTGATCGGCACCGCCAGTTGGAGTGATGGCGCCAACGCCTTGGTCACGCCCGGCGCAAAGGCGCACATCGCTGGCGAGCGCACGGTGTACAGCCTGGCAGGCGCGGTGCCTGCTGCTGTTCGCGAAGCAGCCGCGGTCGCGCGGTGCGGGGCGGCTTCGGCTGGACAGCCCGCGCCCGCTGCGGGCATGATGCTGCGCAGCGCCGAGGCGCGGGCCCGGGTCCGCGCCTCGCCACTCCCGAGACTTCAGCGAGTCGTAGTTCCAACGAACACGATCACCATGACGCGAACCGCCACCGACTGAATCGATCCCGCGACGCGCCGTGTGCTTGGAAAAGGGCGCGACGCGCCCTTTTTCTTTTTGTGTCGGCCCGGGCCCAGGTCCCGGGCCTGGCAAGGCAGCTCCCCATGATCAAGATCACACTCCCCGACGGCAGCCAGCGGCCGTTCGAACATCCCGTCAGCGTGGCCGAGGTCGCGGCCTCCATCGGCGCCGGCCTGGCCAAGGCGGCCCTTGCCGGCAAGGTGGACGGCAGGCTGGTCGACACCAGTTTCCGCATCGAGGTCGACGCTAGGCTCGAGATCGTCACCGACAAGCATCCTGACGCGCTCGAGGTGATACGCCATTCCACCGCCCACCTGCTGGCTCAGGCGACACAGCGCCTGTTTCCCGACGCACAGGTGACGATCGGTCCGGTGATCGAGAACGGCTTCTACTACGACTTCAAGCGCGACGCCCCCTTCACCCCCGACGACCTCGGCACGATCGAGGCGGAGATGAAGAAGATCGTCGGCGAGGCCCTGCCCATCCAGCGCAGCGTGATGGCCAAGGATGCCGCCATCGCCTTCTTCCGCAACAAGGGCGAAGTCTTCAAGGCCGAAATCATCGACGACATCATTCCTGCCGGCGAGGAGATCTCGCTGTACGGGCAGGGCGACTGGGTCGACCTGTGCCGCGGCCCGCACGTGCCCAACACCGCCCGGCTCGGCGCCTTCAAGCTGATGCGCGTCTCCGGCGCCTACTGGCGTGGCGATGCGAACAACCCGATGCTGCAGCGCATCTACGGCACGGCCTGGCTCAACGACAAGGATCTCAAGGCCTACCTGCACCAGCTGGAAGAGGCCGAGAAGCGCGACCACCGCAAGATCGGCAAGGCGCTGGACCTGTTCCATCTGCAGGAGGAGGGCCCGGGCCTGGTGTTCTGGCACCCCAAGGGCTGGTCGATCTGGCAGGTCGTGGAGCAGCGCATGCGCCGCGTCTACCGCGATTCCGGCTACCAGGAGGTGCGCACGCCGCAGATCCTCGACGTGTCGCTGTGGAAGGCATCGGGCCACTGGGACAACTACAAGGACAACATGTTCTTCACCGAGTCCGAGAAGCGGACCTATGCGGTGAAGCCCATGAACTGCCCGGCCCACCTGCAGATCTTCAAGCACGGCCTGCACAGCTATCGCGACTTGCCGATCCGCTACGGCGAGTTCGGCGCCTGCCACCGCTGCGAACCCTCGGGGGCCCTGCACGGCATCCTGCGCGTGCGCGGCTTCACCCAGGACGACGGCCACATCCTGTGCACGGAAGAACAGATCGAGGCCGAAGTGACGGCATTTCACGGCCAGGCGCTGAAGGTCTACGCGGATTTCGGCTTCAGCGACATCCAGATCAAGATCGCGCTGCGGCCGGAGTCGCGCCTGGGCGACGACGCCACCTGGGACAAGGCGGAGAACGCGCTGCGCGCAGCCCTGCGCGCCACCGGCGTGGAGTGGCAGGAACTGCCGGGCGAGGGCGCGTTCTACGGCCCGAAGATCGAGTACCACCTCAAGGACGCCATCGGCCGTACCTGGCAGCTCGGCACGATGCAGGTGGATTTCATGATGCCCGCGCGCCTGGGCGCCGAGTACGTCGACGAGCACAGCCAGCGGCGGCATCCCGTCATGCTGCATCGGGCGATTGTCGGCTCGATGGAGCGCTTCATCGGCATCCTGATCGAGCACCATGCCGGTCTATTCCCGGCCTGGCTGGCGCCGGTGCAGGCGGTGGTCATGAATATCACCGACGCGCAGGCGGATTACGCCGCGGAAGTGGTGCAAACCCTTGTAAAGCAAGGCTTCCGGGTGGAGGCGGATTTGCGTAACGAGAAGATCGGCTATAAAATCCGCGAGCACACGCTGCAGAAGGTCCCGTATCTCCTCGTGATCGGCGATCGCGAAAAGGAGCAAGGGGCCGTTTCTGTGCGTGCACGTTCCGGCGAGGACCTGGGCTCCATGAGCCCGGCCCAGTTCGCCGAACGCTTGGGGAGCGAGGGATTCCAGGCTTGAGCTTTGTCCTGCAACCCTCTGCATACTAAGGATTTTTGGAGGACGCGCGTATCGCCACCACCACCACAGAAAAGGGCAACCGCCGCAATCACGAGATCCGCGTGCCGCGGGTTCGCGTGATCGGCGCCGACGGGGAGCAGGTAGGCATCCTGTCGCGCGACGAGGCGTTGCGCATGGCCGAAGAGGTCGAGCTGGACCTCGTGGAGATCCAGCCCAATGCGGATCCGCCGGTCTGCCGCATCATGGACTTTGGCAAGTTCAAGTTCGAGATGCAGAAGAAGGCCCACGCGGCCAAGAAGAAGACCAAGCAGATCGAGATCAAGGAACTCAAGTTCCGTCCGACCACCGACGATGCGGATTACCTCATCAAGGTGCGCAACCTGAAGCGCTTTCTCTCCGAGGGCGACAAGGTGAAGATCGTGATCCGCTTCAAGGGCCGCGAGATGGCGCACACCGAACTGGGTGTCGCCATGGTGAAGAAGATCGAGGCGGACATCCTCGAGGAAGCGCTGATCGAGCAGTACCCGCGCCTGGAAGGCCGCCAGATGGTGATGATGGTGGCGCCGAAGAAGAAGTAACCGTCGCTTCGCGCGACGGGGCAGTACCCCGACCGGTGCATTGTGCCGGTCGGGCGAAGAGTGGAGAGGTCCGCATGCGGACCAACGACAGCCGGCACGAGCAGGACGGAAAGCGTGGCGCAGCCACCGCTCGGGCCAGTAACGAAAACACCTACGGAGCAGGCAAATGCCCAAGATCAAGACCAATCGGGCCGCTGCAAAGCGGTTCCGCAAGACGGCTTCCGGCAAGTTCAAGTGTGGACATGCCTTCAAGAGCCACATCCTCACCAAGAAGGCCACCAAGCGTAAGCGCAACCTGCGCGGCACGAATCACGTTCGAGCCGAGGACGCCGGTCGCGTCGCCCGCATGCTGCCCTATCTCTGAGTGGAGGATTAGACAATGGCACGAGTCAAGAAAGGCGTCACCGCGCGTCGCCGCCACAAGAAGATCCTGGCCAAGGCCAAGGGTTACTACAACGCCCGCCGCAAGGTATTCCGCGTCGCCAAGCAGGCCGTCACCAAGGCGCACCAGTACGCCTACATCGGCCGCAAGCAGCGCAAGCGTCAGTTCCGCGCCCTGTGGATCGTGCGCATCAACGCCGGTGCGCGCCAGTTCGGCCTGTCCTACAGCCGCCTGATGAACGGCCTGAAGAAGGCCAACGTCACGGTGGACCGCAAGGTGCTGGCCGACATCGCGGTGCATGACATCGCGGCGTTCGGCGCGCTGGCGGAGAAGGCGAAGGCCGCCCTGGCCGCGTAAGCGACACCGCATCATTGCGGCGCCGCAGGGCGCCGCAGACGTACGCGTGGGGAGCAGGCCTTGGCCTCGCTCCCCATTTTTTTGGGCCGCGCACCATGCCGGCCGGCACCGGCGTCGCGAACCGCGGCGCCGGGACGGGGCGGCGCCGCGGCCATCGCAGACACTGGGGCAGGCAAGTCGTGAGCGATCTGGAATCTCAAGTCAGTCAGGCGCTGGTGGGCATCGCCGGGGCGGATAGCCTCGAAGCCCTCGACGCGCAGCGCGTGGCCGTGCTCGGCAAGTCGGGTCTGGTCACCGAGCAACTCAAGCAGTTGGGCAAGCTGGCACCTGAGCAGCGCAAGGCCCAGGGGGAGTTGGTGAATCGCGCGAAGGAGCGCCTGCAGGAGGCCATCGCTGCGCGCCGCGCCGCGCTGGAGGAGGCCTCCTTCGCGCGCCGCCTGGCGGGCGAACGTGTCGATGTGACCCTGCCCGGCCGGGGCGTGGATACCGGCGGAGTGCACCCGGTCACGCGCACGCTCGAACGCATGATCGACATCTTCGCGCGCCTGGGTTACCAGGTGGCGGAGGGGCCGGAGATCGAGGACGACCACCACAATTTCGAGGCCCTGAACTTTCCGCCGCACCACCCCGCGCGCACCATGCACGACACCTTCTGGTTCCCCGACGGTAGACTGCTGCGCACCCACACCTCGCCGGTGCAGATCCGCGCCATGAGCGGGCGGCAGCCGCCCATCCGTATCGTCGCCCCGGGCAAGGTTTACCGCAGCGACTCGGACCAGACGCACACGCCGATGTTCCACCAGATCGAAGGCCTGCTGGTGGACGAGACGTCGAGCTTCGCCGACCTCAAGGGCACGCTGGCGGAGTTCGTGCGAGCCTTCTTCGAGCGCGACTTCCAGATGCGCTTCCGCCCCAGCTATTTCCCCTTCACCGAGCCCTCGGCCGAAGTGGACATCCGCTGGGATCGCGAGGACGGCGCGGAGCGCTGGCTGGAGGTGCTGGGCTGCGGCATGGTGCACCCCAATGTGCTGCGCAACTGCGGCATCGACCCGGAGCGCTACACGGGCTTCGCCTTCGGCATGGGCGTGGAACGCTTCGCCATGCTGCGCTACGGCGTGAACGACCTGCGCCAGTTCTTCGAGAACGACTTGCGCTTCCTGCGGCAGTTCGCCTGATGCCGCGGGCCGCGGGACGGAACGCGGCGCCGGGCCTGGCCTCCCGCGCGTCGGCCGCCCGCGAGCCGTCTGCCGCGGCGCAGCGCATGCTTCCCCATCCCAATTCCCCCTACCGATTCCCGGTTGCCCATGAAATTCTCTGAAAACTGGCTGCGCGAACTGGTCGACATCCCCGCGGACCGCGCCGAGCTCTGCCACCGCCTCACCATGGCGGGTCTGGAAGTGGAGGGGGTCGAGGTGCTTGGCAGCGGCCTCGGCGGCGTCGTGGTCGGCGAGATCGTGGCCTGCGAGCAGCACCCGAACGCCGACAAGCTGCGCGTGTGCCGGGTGGCCGTCGGCGCAGCCGAGCCGCTGCAGATCGTCTGCGGCGCGCCCAATGCCCGCGCCGGCCTGAAGGCGCCGTTGGCGACCATCGGTGCCACCTTGCCGAACGGCCTGACGATCAAGGCCGCAGCGCTGCGCGGGGTGGACTCCCGGGGCATGCTCTGTTCGGCCAAGGAGCTGGGCCTGGATGCCGATGCCTCCGGCCTGCTCGAGCTGCCGGCTGACGCTCCGGCGGGCATGGCGCTGGCGGCCTACCTCGGCCTGCCGGACGCCAGCATCGAACTCAAGCTCACGCCCAACCGCCCGGATTGCCTGAGCCTGCGCGGCCTGGCCTACGACGTGGCGGCGCTGTGCGGCACCCGCGTGAAGGCGCCCGATCCCGCGCCGGTGGCCGCGGCCATCGCCGACGTGCGCGAGGTGCGGCTGGAGGCGGGCGCGGACTGTCCGCGCTATCTCGGCCGCATGATCCGCGGGGTGAACGGCGCGGCGAAGTCGCCGCAGTGGCTTGCAGAGCGACTGCGCCGCAGCGGCATCCGGCCCATCAGCGCCGCTGTGGACGTGACTGCGTACGTCATGCTCGAACTGGGGCAGCCCATGCACGCCTACGATGCGGACCGCCTCGATGGCGCCATCGTCGTGCGCCGCGCCCACGCCGGCGAGCCGGTCACCCTGCTGGACGGCAGCGAGCACCGCCTGTCGGAGGACTTCCTGGCGATCGCCGATGCGCGCACTCTGCACGGCCTGGCCGGCATCATGGGGGGCCAGGCGTCGCGCGTCACCGCAACGACGCGCGACGTGTTCCTTGAGGCCGCGCATTTCGCGCCGGCCGCGATCATGGGGCGGGCGCGCCAGCTGGGGTTGCACACGGACGCCTCGCACCGCTTCGAGCGCGGCGTGGACCCCGAACTGCCGCGGCTGGCGATGGAGCGCGCGACGCAATTGCTGGTCGACATCGCGGGCGGATCGCCGGGGCCAGTGATCGAGGCGGTGCACGCCCAAAACCTGCCGCGCCGCGATCCGGTGCGCCTGCGGCGCGCCCGCCTGGCGCGCGTGCTGGGCATGCAGGTGGCCGATGCCGAGGTCGAGCGCATCCTCACCGCGCTCGGCATGGCGGTGCGGGCGGACGGCGATGGCTGGACCGTCACACCGCCGTCGCGCCGTTTCGACATCGCCATCGAGGAAGACCTGATCGAGGAGGTCGTGCGCGTGCACGGCTACGAGCGCGTGCCCACGCGCTCGCCCGGGGGCGAACTGCGCCTGGGTCTGCGCCCGGAGGCGGAGGTGGCGACGCAGCGCCTGCGCCTGGCGCTGGCTGCCCGCGGCTACCACGAGGCGGTGTGCTACAGCTTCGTGTCGCGCGACCTGCTGCAGCGCTGGTCGGCGCTGGACGGCGCCGTGGCCCTGGCCAATCCGCTCAGCGCGGACCTGGCAGTGATGCGCACGGCTCTGCTTCCCGGCCTGGTGGAGGCGCTGCGCCACAACCGCAACCGCCAGCAGGAGCGTGTGCGCCTGTTCGAGGTGGCGCGGGTCTTCGCCGCCAGCGACGCGGCGCCACACGAGGCCGTGCGCGTGGCGGCAGTGGCCTGTGGCCGCGCCCAGGCCGAGTCCTGGGGCAGCGGCGACAAGCGCCCGGTGGACTTCCACGACCTCAAGGGCGACCTCGAGAGCCTCCTGGCCCTGCGCGGTCATCGGGCCGACGTGGCCTTCCGTCCGCTGCAGCGGCCCGACTTCCACCCGGGCCGTAGCGCCGACATCCTGCTCGGCGGTCGCTCGGTGGGCGTGATCGGCGGCCTGCATCCGCGCCTGCTCAGGGCGCTGGACCTGGACGAGGACGTGGTCGCGTTCGAGCTGGACCTCGCCGCGCTCGCCGCGGGAAGGGTGCCGCAGGCGGCGGAACTGTCGCGATTCCCCGCTGTTCGGCGCGACATCGCGGTCATCGTGCCCGATGATGTCGCCTGGTCGGCGGTGGAAGCCTGCGTGCGGGCGGCTGTGGGCGCGCGACTGGCCGAGGTGCTGGTGTTCGACTGCTACCAGGAGGGCGAGAGGCTCGGAAGCGGTGTAAAGAGCCTCGCTATTGGCTTGATTTTGCAGGACAGTTCCCGCACTCTTACGGACCAGGACGCGGACACGCATGTTTCCGCCGCGTTGACCGCCCTGGAGCGCGAGTGCCAGGCACGTTTACGGGGGTAGCATGGCGTTGACCAAGGCGGAGATGGCTGAACGTCTGTTCCTGGACGTCGGCCTGAACAAGCGCGAGGCCAAGGAGTTCGTCGACGCCTTCTACGAGGTGGTGCGCGACGCGCTGGAAAGGGGGGAGCAGGTCAAGCTGTCCGGGTTCGGCAACTTCGATCTGCGCCAGAAGAATCAACGCCCGGGACGCAACCCCAAGACCGGCGAGGAGATTCCCATCTCCGCGCGGCGCGTGGTGACGTTCCGTCCGGGGCAGAAGCTCAAGGTCCGAGTAGAGGCCTATGCTGGATCAGGGCAGCAATAACGAGCTTCCGGTCATCCCGGCCAAGCGCTACTTCACCATCGGTGAGGTGAGCGAGCTGTGCGGTGTCAAGCCGCACGTGCTGCGCTACTGGGAACAGGAGTTCACCAACCTCAAGCCGGTGAAGCGCCGCGGCAACCGGCGCTACTACCAGCGCCACGATGTGCTGATGATCCGGCAGATCCGCTCGCTGCTGTACGAACAGGGTTTCACCATCACCGGTGCCCGCCAGCGCCTGGAAGGCCAGCAGCAGCGCAACGAGGTGAGCATGTCCAGCCAGATCGTGCGGCAGGTGCGACTGGAACTGGAGGAAGTGCTGCAGATCCTGCGGCGCTGAGGCGGGCCACCACAGCGCGGGTGTCGTTGCCGGCGTGGACGAGACCCCCGGGACGTCTGCTAGAATCGCCGTTCTTTCAAGCCGCAGCGTCGGGGCGTAGCGCAGCCTGGTAGCGCATCTGCCTGGGGGGCAGGGGGTCGTGGGTTCAAATCCCGCCGCCCCGACCAATTGCGGCACTTATCGCGAGATCAACGGCCCGGCACTGTCCGGGCCGTTTGCTTTGGGCACTCGCAGCTCGCGCAGGACGAATCGCTCGGCGCAGGCATCGCACACGCCGCTGCCGCGGGGGAGCTCGGTTAGACTCCGGCCCTCCTCGCCGAACCGGATTGCCCCGCATGACCGTCACGCCGACGCCGCGTCGCGGCCTCTATCCCGCCATCGAACCCTACCGCTCCGGCTACCTGCAGGTGTCGGAGCTGCACCGCGTGTATTTCGAGGAGAGCGGCAACCCCGCGGGCAAACCTGCGGTGTTTCTGCACGGCGGTCCGGGCGCCGGCTGCAGCCCCAAAGCGCGGCAATTCTTCGACCCGGCGCACTACCGCATCGTGCTGTTCGACCAGCGCGGCTGCGGCCGCTCCACGCCGCACGCCGAGCTCGCCGACAACACCACCTGGCATCTGGTGGCGGACATGGAGCGACTGCGCGAGCACCTCGGCATCGAGCGCTGGCTGGTCTTCGGCGGATCCTGGGGCTCCACTCTCGCGCTCGCCTATGCGCAGACGCACCCGACGCGGGTGAGCGAGCTGGTGCTGCGCGGGATTTTCACGCTGCGGCGCTGGGAGCTGGAGTGGTTCTATCAGGCCGGTTGCGATGCCCTGTTCCCCGACGCCTGGGAGGAATACCTGGCGGCGATCCCGCCGGCCGAACGCGGCGACCTGATCAGCGCCTACCATCGCCGGCTCACCAGTCCGGACGAGGCCACGCGTCTGACGGCAGCCCGTGCCTGGTCGGTGTGGGAGGGGGCAACGAGCTTCCTTCATCCCGACCCGGCGCACATCGCCTCGAGCGGCGAAGACCAGTTCGCCCTGGCCTTCGCGCGCATCGAATGCCACTACTTCGTCAATGCAGGCTTCTTCGAGGTGGACGGGCAGCTGCTGCGTGACGCCCACCGCCTGCGCGGGATTCCCGCCACGATCGTGCAAGGTCGCTACGACGTGGTGTGCCCGCTGCGCAGTGCGTGGGACCTGCACTGCGCCTGGCCCGAAGCCGATCTGCGCATCGTCGCCGATGCCGGCCACTCGGCCTTCGAGCCGGGCATCACGCACGAACTGGTGCAGGCGACCGACCGCTACCGCTGAAGGCGGACGGGGCGCGTGCCGCCCCGTCCGCTGGTGGCATCCCCTGTGCGGTTCAGTGCGCCGGCGCGGCCGTGGCCGCGGCGTCGCCCTTGAGGCAGGTGCTCATGAAGGTCTTGCGCGCGTCGCCCTTCAGCTGCTTGGTATTGGCGTCGGCGTTGCAGTGCTTCATCTTTTCCTGCTGCGTCTCCTTGGCCGGCGCGGCCGCGGTCTCGCCCTTCAGGCACGAGGACATGAAGGCCTTGCGTTCATCACCCTTCTTGCCGTCCGCCTGCTTGTTGCAGTCGGCCATGCGCTGCTGCTGCGGGGTGAGCTCCTTGGCGGGCTTGGTCGCGGTGTCGGCGGTCTTGGCGGCCTCGGCGGCCAGTGCGCTGCCGCAGGCGAGGGCGGCGCTGAGGGTGGCGGTGACGAGGAAACGACGGGCGAGCTTCATGGACCATCTCCGGTGCAGGTGGACCGACAGGGTGTCGGCGCGGCGCAGTCTACGCCCGCGCGTGGCGCACGGCGCAATCGCGACGCCCGGCCGGGCGTCGCGACGTTGCCGGGGATTCAGCCGCGCCCTCGGCCGATCGTGCGCGCTGCGGTTCACTCGCCGCCGAGTTCAATCTCTTCCAGGCCGAAATAGCGATTGATGGCGCCCTGCGCCGCGGCCAGCAGCGGTTCGAGCGGGCGGGCGTAAAGCGCCGCACGGTCCAGATTCTCCATCCAGCCGAACAGGCACTGGCGCAGTTGTTCCTCGGTGCGCACGCGCGCGTGCAGGTCGGCCAGGATGCGGCCGTATTCGCCGGGCGTCGGCACGGCGCCGATGGCTTCGAACACCTGTGCCAGGGCCGTCAGGAATTCCTCGGCCGCCGGCGTCAGCCCGAAGTCTTCCGGTCGGTAGTTCGCCGCGCCGCGCCCGGCGTCGGTGTGCAGGCGGAAACTCACCCTCGCCAGCGAGTGGTACAGCGGCTCCTCCGAGATGAGCACGAGCAGCAGGTTGCGCAGGTGGGCCACCACCGTGCCCTGGCCCGTGCTCCACTCGCGCGATGCGACGAAGTGGTAGAGGCGGATGTGCTCCTTGAAGTCCGCCGCCTGCAACTGGTCCAGGACGAGGAGGGTGCGTGCACCTTCGGAGTAGGCGCAGGCTTCCGTGACGACGCGCTCGAAGGCGCTCAGGGGTGCTTCCAGCGGCTGCGGATGCTCATCATCGCCTGCGGCCAGCAAGAGCGGGGGTGGAGGCGGCTCGGCCGCGGTGAAGTCGTGATAGAGGCGGTGCGGGTAGTCCAGCGCAAGCCCGAGCGCATTGGCGAACGCGGTCTTGCGCCGTCCCTGTGCGCCGGCCAGGTTCAGGCAGCGCAGATGATCCAGGTCTGCCTCGAACAGGCAGCGCAGGGGAAAGGCGTAGTCGTCGTTGGACTCGAAACCGTGTTCGGCGAGTTTCTTTCGCAGGCTCATCGCAATCGGCGATCGGGGCGGGACCGGCATCCTAGCGCGCCGGACGCCGGCAGCGGGGCGGGGGATGGCGGTGCGTGGTCAGTGGCGTACCGTGCCTCGCCGAAGTGGGGGCCTGCCATTGCGTGCCGCGCACGATCCCTGGCCCACGCCGGAAATTGCTCCTGCATTTCCGGCCTACGGGCCATCCCTGGTCCACGCCGGAAATTGCTCCTGCATTTCCGGCCTACGGGCCATCCCTGGCCCAAAAAAGCGAAAGGCCGTCAGGGACGGCCTTTCGTGAGTGCTCGCTGCGGGCGCTCCCTGCACCGCACAGCGGTTCGCGCTTCCCGGCGCGTCGGAGCCGGATCGTCCCGATCCTGCCGATCGCTCCCGATCAGGCCGCCGCCTTGGCGTCTCCGGCACTCTTGCGCGGACCGTGCAGCAGGGCCTGCTTCACGCGGTCGATGACGAGGTCCACTTCTTCGCCGGTGATGCGGAAGTGGGGGGTGAAGCGCAGCGAATTGGTGCCGCCGTGGATGACGCCGATGCCGTGCTCGCGCAGGTACTCCTCGGTGCTGCCGCTGCCGTAGCACTTGAAGGCATCGGACAGCTCGCAGGAGAACAGCAGGCCCGTGCCCTGCACCTTGGTGATGTAACCCGGCAGCTCGGCCTGGAGCTGCTGCAGCTTACGCACGAACTCGGCGCCGCGTGCGCGGATGTTGTCGCGCACCTGCGGCGTCAGTAGCTTGAGCACGGCGCAGGCCACGTCCATGGCGCGCGGATTGGTCGTCATGGTGTTGCCGTAGATGCCCTTGCGGTACAGCGCCGCGGCGCGTTCGTTCACCGCCAGCACCGACAGCGGGTACTGACCGGCGTTCAGCGCCTTGGAGTAGGTTTCCATGTCCGGCGCGTCCAGGCCTTCGAAGCCCGGGTAGTCGACGATCGACAGCACGCCGTGGGCGCGCAGTCCGGCCTGGATGGAATCGACCAGGAACAGCGAGCCGTGCGCCTGCGTCAGCGCGCGCGCTGCGGCGTAGAACTCCGGCGTCACCGAACGGCCGGGATCGCCTTCGCCCATGACCGGCTCCAGGAACATGGCTTCGATGAACCAGCCGTTGCGCTCGGCATCGGCGAAGGCCTGCTTGAGCTGATCGACGCTGTAGGGCTCCACCGTCAGCACGGAGTGCTCGTCGCGGAAGCTGGCGAGGTGCTGCTGGTAGGTCTTGCGCGAGGAATCCGAGTAGAGCGCCGGGCGCTCGGTGCGGCCGTGGAAGGCGCCCTTCACCACCAGGCGCTTGATCGCCTTGCCGGCATGGCGCGCACCCGGCTCGGTCATGGACTTGGCGTTCACGTCGGCGATGCGCGCGGCCAACGAAACCGACTCGGAACCGGAATTGAGGCAGAGGAACTTGCTGTAGGGCGAGCCACCGCGACCGGCGCCGATGGCCGCCTTGAGGGCGCGGGTGAAGCGCAGCTGCGCGGGCGAAGGCGTCATGATGTTGGCCATGACCTGCGGTGCGGCCATCGCCTCCAGCACCTCGCGCGGGGTGTGGCCGAAGCCCAGCATGCCGTAGCCGCCGGAGTCGTGCAGCACGGCGCCCTTCAGGGTCACGATCCAGGGCCCGCGCGCGGCCAGCGCCACGTAGGGGTTGACCGTGTCATCGCTGTAGAAGTTGACGAAGTCGGCCTGGATGCGCCGCTGCTGCTCCACCTCGTCGAGGTCGACCAGCTCCGGCAGGTCCTCGCGCAGGGCCAGGAAGGCCGCATGCGCGGCGGCGATGGCCTCGACCAGGTCCGGCGAGGTCGCGGCGAAGCGCGCGATCGTGGCGTCGTCCAGGCCGCGGGTGCGCACGGCGCCGCCGGCGCGGCGCAGGACGTTCAACTGCTCGATGGGCTGCATGGTGGAGATCTCCGGGGTGGCGGCGCGGCGCGCGCGCAGGCGAGCGCACCGCAGGTGCGGCGGCGGCGCCCGTGGGCGTCTCAGCCGAAAGCGGCATTTTAGCCCACGCCATTGGCCCGACCACGGGGCCATTGGAACGTCGCGTCGGGGAGCCAATTCGCCGCCTTTCGCCACGCCGGGCCAGCGCACCGCCTGACAGGTGTCAGCCGGCCGGCGTGAGGGCTGCGACTGGGGCGCGCAGGGCGCGCGGCCTAGGCTGTGCGCACTGGGACGCAGCAGTCCGGAGGCCGCATGAGTTTGCCCACCATTGCCGCGCTGCGCGCGGTGCACAAGCGCTACGGCACGGTGCCGGCGCTGGACGGAATCGATGTCGCCCTGCGCGCCGGCGAGGTCTACGCCCTGCTCGGACCCAACGGGGCCGGCAAGAGCACCGCCATCGCCACCCTGCTGGGTCTGGTCGCGCCGGACGCGGGTCGGGCCGAGCTGTTCGGGGCCGCGCCGCAGACCCTGGCCGCACGTCGGCGCATCGGCGTGATGCTGCAGAGCGCGGCATTGCCCGACACCCTGGCGGTGGCCGAACTGCTGGCGCTGACGCGCAGCTACTACCCCGCGCCGCGCAGCGTCGCCGACGTGGTCGCGCTGGCCGGCATCGGCCATCTGCTGCGGCGGCGCTATGCGCAACTGTCCGCCGGCGAGCAGCGGCGCGTGCAGTTCGCCCTGGCGGTCTGCGGGCGGCCCGACCTGCTGTTCCTGGATGAACCCACCGTCGGCATGGACACGGAGTCCCGCACGGCGTTCTGGCTCACCCTGCGCGGGCTCGTCGGCGAGGGCGTCGCCGTGCTGCTTACCACGCACTATCTGGAGGAAGCCGAAGCCCTGGCCGACCGCGTCGGTGTGATTGCGCGCGGGCGCCTGCTGGCGGAAGGGCCGCTGGAGGCGATTCGCGGCCGCGTGGCGCAGCGCGAGATCCGCTGCAGCAGCCGTCTCGCGCCCGAGAGCGTGCGCGCCTTCGCCCAGGTGCGCAGCGTGGAGTGCGACGGCCCGCGGCTGCGCGTCGTCACCGCGCAGCCGGAGGCGGTGCTGCGCCAGATGCTGGAAGCCGACGATTCGTTGGGCGACCTGGAAGTGCGTCGTGCCGGACTGGCCGAGGCGCTGGGCGAAATCACCCGGGAGGCAGCGTGATGGAGCGGACTCTTGCCCCTGCCAACGTGCTGACGCGCGCGCTCGCCTGGCGCAGCCTCGGTCTGGAGGTTCGCTGCGAGTTCCTGCGCCTGCTGCGCACGCCGTCCTTTGCCGTGCCGACCCTGCTGTTTCCGCTGCTGTTCTACACCCTGTTCGGGGTGATGCTCGGCCACGGCGGCAAGGAGGGATACGAGGCGCCGCGCTACCTGCTGGCCAGCTACTGCGTTTTCGGTGTGATGTCCCCCGGATTGTTCGGCTTCGGTGTGGTGGTGGCGCTGGAACGGGAGCGCGGCCTGCTGCGCCTGAAGCGTGCCCTGCCGATGCCGCCGCAGAACTATCTGCTGGCCAAGCTCGCCATGGCCATGCTCTTCGCCCTGGTCATCTTCGTCGCGCTCAGCGCGCTCGCCGCCGGCCTGGGTGGCGTGCGCCTGGCGCCGGGGCAGTGGCTGCTGCTGGGCTTGACCTCCGCGCTGGGC
>Ga0208826_1000513_pt1 | contig 40212 bp, 32 predicted proteins | sample AD_UKC115_MetaG_FD_184451 | JGI IMG/M metagenome (GOLD analysis project Ga0208826, IMG submission 184451) | Active sludge microbial communities of municipal wastewater-treating anaerobic digesters from Hong Kong - AD_UKC115_MetaG (SPAdes)... | ecosystem: Engineered > Bioreactor > Anaerobic >...
CATCGAGCAGCTCGTGCTTTACGCCTCCTCCGTGATGACCTTGATGCCCGGGGATATTATCCTCACGGGCACGCCGGCCGGCGTCGGCAGCCTGAATGATGGCGATGTTGTCTCGATCTTTATTGATGGGATCGGAAGTCTGGTTAATCCGGTTCGTTCAGGGGCACCCTTTCAAAAATCTTAATTACTGAGGATAAACATTTGACAATGCAAACACAGCTTGAAAGCCTTTTATATCGCGTGGAAAAACCCGGTCGCTATGTCGGCGGAGAATATAATCAGGTCGTGAAGCCCTGGGAGTCAGTAGAAACCCATGTAGCGTTAGTCTTTCCGGATATCTACGATATTGGACAAAGCAACTTAGGCTTAGCCATTCTTTACGACATCCTCAACCGACAGCCAGATATTTTAGCAGAGCGCGCTTATGCTCCTTGGATTGATATGGAAACCCAATTACGTGAGCACAATCTGCCGCTTTTTTCTCTTGAATCCAAAATGCCTCTGAGCGAGTTTGATATTCTCGGCATCACGCTGCCGTATGAGCAAATCTATACGAATGTCATTAATATTTTGGATTTGGCTGGTATTCCGCTCTTCTCTAACCAGCGCACCAAAACCGATCCGCTCATCTTAGCCGGTGGGCAAGCAAGCTATAACCCCGAACCTATGGCAGATTTCATCGACGCATTTGCGATTGGCGAAGGCGAAGAGGTGATTTTGGAAATTACACACGCATACCAAGCGTGGAAGCGCTCTGGTGCAGCACGTGAGGATTTATTGACTACCTTAGCGGAAGTCCCTGGCGTTTACGTTCCCAGCCTTTACACTGTAAGTTACAACCCAGATGGCACTATCCAAGCGGTTACCCCTCAAAATGAACAGGTGAGCTTTCCTGTGGTCAAGCGCATTATGCCCAAACTTCCGCCACCCATAACGCAATTTATCGTCCCTAATGTGCAGACGGTGCACGACCGCTTATCAGTTGAGATTATGCGTGGTTGCACGCGAGGCTGCCGCTTTTGCCATGCCGGCATGGTTAACCGACCAGTGCGCGAGCGCAGTGTTGAGGAGATCATTACAGCTATAGATGATGGCTTGGCGGCAACGGGTTACGACGAGGTTGGCATCCTTTCGCTTTCTTCATCCGACTATACCCAAATCCTTCCTCTAACAGAAGAAATCTATCACAAATTCAGGGACTCTCACGTCAGGGTCAGTTTACCTTCCCTGCGCATCGCTTCATTCTCTGTGGATTTGATGGATGAGCTCAAGGAGCTTAGCCCTGCCGGTGGTTTTACGATTGCGCCCGAGGCTGCCACAGAGCGTTTGCGTGCTGTAATCAACAAGCCGCTGGATGAAAATGTGCTGCTGGAGACTGCACGAACAATCTTTGAACACGGCTGGCTTAACCTCAAAATGTACTTTATGATTGGACTGCCTACAGAAACAATGGAAGATGTGCAAGCAATTCTGGATTTAGGGAGCAAGGTTCACAAAATTGGAAGGTCAATTGCCGGCAATCGCGTTAATATCCACTTAGGCATTAGCACCTTCATCCCCAAAGCTCACACACCTTTTCAATGGTATCCTATGGACACCCCAGAGAATATCCAAAGCAAGCTGGACTTACTCAAGCGAGGTGCACACCAAGCACACCTCAAGATGACCTACAATCTGCCAGAAGCTTCTCTGGTAGAGAGCTGGCTCTCCCGTGGCGACCGGCGCTTAGGTGCCGTGATTTTGCAGGCTTGGCAGAATGGTGCCAAATTTGACGCCTGGTCTGAGCATCTCAACTTGCAGGCTTGGCAGGATGCCTTTTCTCGCGTAGAACTTGATCCGGATTTCTACACATTGCGTCAACGCTCGCTCGATGAGACCTTGCCTTGGGATCATATCTCGACAGGTGTGAGCAAGCATTTCTTGCTCACTGATCTGTGCCTGAGCCAAGCGGAACGTACTCGTGAGGATTGCCGCAATAGCTGTTACAACTGCGGCATTTTGGATTGTTTCGAAAGCACTCGCCCAACCCAAGATGACGTCTACTGGGGGTGCCCCTAGATGAACGAGACAAAATATCGCTATCGCGCGGTCTTTTCTAAGAATGGTGACATGCGCTTCATTGGTCATCTGGACCTGCAGCAACTTTTAGAACGCGCATTGCGACGCTCTGGTTTACCCCTGCGCTACAGCCAAGGTTTTAGCCCCAAAGTGCGCCTAAACTTAGCCAGCGCCTTGCCTTTGGGGTTCACGTCGTCAGCAGAGATGATGGATTTCTGGCTCGAGCAACCCATGGAACCTTCTTTAATCCAACAGCAACTCAATTCAGCCTTACCAACAGGCATCCGCATTTTATCCGTAACCGAAGTATCGAATGACTTTCCCAGCTTGCAAGCCAGTCTAAAAGCAGCCGAATACAAGGTGAGCTTCAAGGCAGGGGTTGATGTTTCAGCAGTGTGCGCAAATTTGGAGGAACTGCTCAACGAGCCGAACCTGATAGTGACCCGTAGAAATAAACAGTTCGACCTAAAACCGCTGGTTGAAGCGCTGCAATGGGAAGAGGACAAGTTGTACTTGCGTCTGAGCAACCGCCCAGAAGCCAGCGCGCGACCGGATGAATTGCTTGCATTGCTTGGCTTAGCGCCAGAGCAGTATGATATTCAACGGATAGGTTTGTATTATTCCTAATTTTTATAGGAGGACTTATTTATGGATGAATGTGTGTTTTGTAAAATTGTGCGTGGAGAACTACCCTCTTGGAAAGTCTGGGAAGACGAGCAAACTTTAGCCATTTTCGATTTGGGCCCCATCACAGCGTATCATACTTTAGTGCTGCCCAAAGACCATTATGAAAATATTTTCGAGACTCCGCCAGACCTGCTAAAAGCAGTTATCGCGACAACTCAACAAGTTTGCCTGCTTTATCACGAGAAACTTGGCATTCAAAATATTCATTTACTTAATAATAACGGCAGGCAAGCATTGCAATCTGTTTTCCACATGCATATTCATATCATACCGGTAACCCAGCGTATCTTGCCTGGTCCCATCCAGAAGCATCCCGAACTTATGAGCCAGTATCCTGAGATGTTAGCCCGACTTCAGTAAACCTTACGGCGCTAACTGATTGATAATTAGGTATAATAAAAATCGCTGTTCCCGTGGCCTAATGGATAAGGCATCGGCCCCCGGAGCCGGTCATGTGAGTTCGAATCTCACCGGGAACATTGTGAATTTGGGCTGGCGGCAGGATTCAGAGCTTTTATAACTTTCAGAGGTAAAGTATGAGTGATCCAGATGTACGCAAGCAAATTGAAGAACTCCGACAACAAATAAATTATCACAATTACCTTTACCACACACTTGACTCCCCTATCATTAGTGATTATGAATTTGACCAGCTGATGAACAAGCTTAAAGAGCTTGAAGCCGCCCATCCTGAACTCATTACCCCTGATTCCCCCACACAACGCACTGGCGGTCCTCCTTTGGAAAAATTCCGCAAGGTGCAGCACCCAGTACCTGTGCTAAGCTTGGCGAATGGTTTTGGCAGGCAAGACATCTTGGATTGGTATGAGCGCATCCTCAAGATCGACCCTGCAGTTGCCCATGCCGATTATGTGCTCGAGCCAAAACTCGATGGGCTTACCGTTGTTTTACACTACGAAAACGGCTTATTCGTCTTAGGGGCAACACGTGGTGATGGTTTTGTTGGTGAAGATGTCACCGAGAACCTAAAAACCATCCCGTCCGTTCCTTTACGCATCCCTATTAAGGGAGATATCATCCCGCCGGCACAGCTTGTGGTACGTGGCGAAGCGATTATTTTCAAAAAGGATTTCGAACGCCTTAATGCTGAGCTTGCCCAGCGCGGCGAAAAGACCTATCTTAATCCCCGCAATACTGCTGCGGGTTCATTACGGCAGCTTGATCCAAAAATTACTGCACAGCGCCCGCTTAAGATCTATCTCTATCAAATTCTTATCTCCAGTGATACACCCCCAGCTACCCAGCGAGAAACCTTGGAATACCTTGAGGCTTTAGGCTTCCCTGTAAACCCATTGCGCTGGTATGCAAAAACCATCGAAGAAGCAATCAGTATCTGCGAACAACAAGCCACTGCACGGCATGAGTGGCCTTACGACGCGGATGGCGTGGTAATCAAGATTAACGACTTGGCTTTAGCCCAGCGTTTGGGTTATGTTGGCAAAGATCCCCGCGGAGCGATTGCCTTTAAGTACCCGGGCACAGAAGTGGAAACCACGCTCCTGGATATTCAAGTCAACGTCGGGCGCACGGGCGTACTCACGCCATTAGCCATCCTTAAACCGGTCAACATCGGCGGTGTGATTGTCAAACAAGCCACGTTGCACAATTTTGACTTTATCCGCGAGAAAGACATCCGCATCGGGGATCAAGTTCTGGTTAAACGTGCTGGTGAGGTGATCCCTTACGTCCTCGGTCCGCTGCCTGAAAAACGTACTGGTGATGAAAAACCCTTTCAGATACCCACGCATTGCCCTTCCTGCGGCTCAGAAATCCAAAAAGAACCCGGAGAGGTGGCTTATTACTGCGTCAACAGCAGCTGCCCTGCCCAATTAGCCCGCAATATCGAAAATTTTGCTTCAAGGTCCGCCATGGATATCAATGGCTTAGGTCCGCAAATCATTGCCCAGCTCATCGATGCTGGTTTAATATGCTCCGCAGCCGACTTATACACCTTGACAAAAGAAGATTTATTGAAATTGGAAAAATTTGGGGAGAAAAAAGCCGAAAACTTATTACAAGCCATCCAAGCCTCTAAGCAGCAGCCTCTCGAACGTCTAATTATTGGGCTTGGCATTCATGGCGTCGGAGAGGTAGCAGCGCGCAAACTCGCCAGCACTTTCCATAGTTTAGATAATCTTAGCCAAGCTGATGTCAGCCAATTGGAACAGTTGGACGGGATCGGACCAAATATCGCCCAATCCATTGTTGGGTGGTTCCAACAGCCACATAATCGCGAACTTTTAGAGAAGCTAAAACAAAATGGCGTTTGGCCCACAGAAGCTGAAGAAGCCGAGCAGGCAGAGCGTAAACCTTTAGCTGGACTAACTTTTGTGATCACCGGCACACTGCCAACCCTCACGCGCGAAGAAGCAACTCATCTCATCGAGGGAAACGGCGGTAAGGTGACAAATTCCGTTAGTCGTAAGACTAGTTACCTCATCTTAGGCGCAGAACCAGGCTCTAAATACATCAAAGCCGTAGAGTTGGGAGTCCCAATCCTGGATGAAAATCAGCTCAAGAAACTCCTTGAAGCAAAACTAGCTGGCGATAAATAATATTTTCTAATCGTGGGGTTACCAAGAAAAGAGGACTGTCGCGAATGACAATCCTCTCTTTATTAGTGATATTCCGAGCTCACTCCTTCTTTTTTCCCCAGCGAGCCGCTTGGGCTTTTTTGATGTTTTCAGCCCAAGCTTTCTTCTGCGCCTCGGTGGGTTTATTCTTCTCGGGGATATTGGGTCGATCCTTCGCTTCAAAAATATCCCCTTTGACATGTTTTGGTTTGGAACCTAAGCTCTCGATAAGCTGCTTGGCATCTTCGCTATCCCCAACCAGGGTTTCGCCTTCAATGTGGGCATCCTCTTTGCTTACCAACCAGGCGACTGTGTCCCAAGATCCACTACTGCGTTTGCCTGCCACGCGGATAAGGTGACCTTTGTCACCCACATCGTGGTTGCGGAAGAAAGTGAAATCAGAGGAAGGCCGTAGCTCGATGCGATAATAATCGCCTTCGCCTGTGCTGCCCAGCTTAGCCCTTCTTTTCCGCTGGGGTTTTTCGGAAGAATTCGTCTTTGTGCTTGCCATAGTTTTCTCCTTTTCTGGATCATATTAATGGTTGATCCAAATTAAACGGCAAAACAATGACCATCACGAGGTGGAGATGGCGGGAATCGAACCCGCGTCCGAAAGATTAGATCCTCGGATCTCTACGAGCATAGTCGGTTATTCATTTTCGTCCGATAGCAGGTTAACCGACTAAACTGCTATCAGACTAGCCACTCGGACCCTAAAGCCCGCTTGGGCTCACCTCGCGGCTTGGTGAGCTGCATCCTGACTTTCTGACGTCTGCCCTGAAGCCGGCCAGGAAAACGGCCTCAGGAGACGTAATCTCTCTTAGGAGATCAGCTTCCCTTCCGATCGCTTATGCAGCTACTGGAAGAGTTGCGTAGTTTGTGCTGTTGGCACTTAATTGTTGTACTGATTTTACGAGGTCGGTACCTCTCGGCTCGCAATCCGGAATCAGCCTCTCCCGTCAAAACCTGGCATCCCCGGTAGAAATAGTATAGCATAAAAACACCCTCTCAGAAAACTGAGAGGGTGTTTTTATATAATGTTCTAATATTAGTCTTATTGTGGCAATTGAGACATTTGCTCTTCCAAAATTTGATTGGCGCGAGCATTTGCGTCATCTAAGAGCGCCTTTACATCTGCAGTCGGATCATCCACGATACTCGCCATAACGAGGTTGACCACATCCACGCGAACAAAGTCATAACCAGGTACTGGCGGTTCAAATTTACCATAAGGCAGTAAGTCAAACGCGGCTTTATAAACCGGATCAGCCTCAAAGACATCCTGGAATTGTGCTGCCACGCTCTGGCGCACCGGGAAGTAACCGGAAGCTTTTGCCCAGAGTGCATTCACATCGGGGCTGGTGTAGTACTTCACAAACAGCCATGCAGCCAATTCGCGTTCAGGAGTGGACTTGGGGATGGAAACAGATGCACCATAAATGTTTTGGACAGGATCGGGGGTAGTGTGTGGTAAAGCACCCACTGACCATTCGAAACCAGTGCCGTCCGCTTCAACAGCATCTTTATAGTAGGGCAAACCGGAGCTGGAACCGATGGAGAAAAGCAGAGTTCCATTGCCAAAGTCGGTCTGATCGCCATAGTTTTCGGTAACCAGTTTGGCACAGCCATCAGCAAACAAGCTCTGAACAAAGGTCCAAGCTTCAACAGCCGCATCGCTATTCAGGGTGAATTTGTTATTGGTGTAATCATACATATCCCCGCCGAATGCAAAGGTCCAGCTAGCAAACCGAGAAGTATCAATGCTCAGCTCATAACCGATTGGGGATGCAGCACCTTCTGTTGCACCACTGAATGGCGTTTGGGTGGCTTTGCATGCCATTTCTTTGAATTCTTCAGGGGTAGTAGGCGGTGCATCATAGCCTAACTCACGCAGCCAATCCATATTGTAGTACATCACTTCCATGGAGCGGTTGGGTGCTAAGCCAAGGCGTTGGTTGCCAAACAGAGGATAAACATCCTGCTGGAAGAAACCAGGGAAGAAGTCAGCCTGATCTTCAGGGGTAAGTCCATAAACAGGATGGTTGATCAGTTCGTTCATGTCGAACATGGCATTCGCTAACTGATAGGTAGCAATCTGATTCTGATAACCAACCACTACGTCGGGAACATCAGGCGTATTCAGGATGGGCAGCATCTTCTGGAAAATATCATTATAGCTACCGGCGTATTCTGCTTTAACGGTAATGCCCCATTCGTTAGTTGCGTTGAAATCAGAAATGATTTGGTTGATGGCGTTTTCACGCTTTTCACCAGTGTGCTGGTGCCACCAAACGATCTCCTTCGCTGGGGTTACGTTAGCCCAAGGATCTTCTTCGGTGGGCTCTTCGGTAGGAGCTTCAGTTGGAGCTTCAGTTGGGGCTTCGGTTGGAGCTTCAGTAGGAGCTTCCGTTGGAGCCTCGGTTGGGGCTTCGGTTGTCTGTGCACAGGCACCTAAAACCAGTGATGCAATCAGCAGGACTGCAACGATCAAAAAACTTTTTCTTCTCATTTTTCAAAACCTCCATTTTGAACTGGTTGAAACGAAAAATTGATAAACGAAGGATGAGAAGCCCTCGTCATATCCATGATTATACTTGATTGGGTTTTTCTTGCGGGAATCAAGTCCATATTTGGTAATTCTATGCTAATCCTGTAAACGCCCATTATTTCAGTCCCGTTGTAGCAATTCCCTGAGTGAATTGTTTTTGTGTGAGGAAATAAACTATCAGGATGGGGATTATTGTAATAACAGCGCCTGCCATAAGCAAATGCGTATTTGGCCCAGCTTCAGTAATGAAGCCATACAAACCGACCATGAGTGGGCGCCAAGTGTCACGGGTAGTAACCAGAAGTGGCCACTGAAAGGCATTCCACGACGCAGTAAACCCAAATAAGAGCACGGTTAATACCGCTGCTTTGCTGATCGGGAGCACAATCTGGATGAGAAATCGAAGGTGATCGCATCCATCCATGCGTGCCGCATCCCACAACTCATTGGGAACTTGGGCAAAAAACTGGCGGAGCAGGAATATACTAAATGCGTTTGCCATAAAAGGCAATGTAAGCGCCCAATACGTATTAATCCACGTACCTCCGGGTAAAGGAATAATTGCTCCTCGAATGAGCATGTAATTAGGGATCAGCGTCACAGATTCAGGAATCATCATCGTGGCTAAGAATAAGCCAAACAATATGTTCTTGCCTTTAAAATCAATTCTGCCGAAGGCGTATCCTGCCAGAATGGAAGTAAAGAGCAAACCCGCTAAAGTGCCTAGTGTTACGAGCACACTGTTTAAAAAATACTTAGAAAATTTAGCTTGCTGCCAAGCTTGACGGTAATTGTCCCATTGGGGTACTTGAGGCAGCAATCGACGCGTTATGGTTTCGCCTAAAGTCATCAAAGAGTTAGAGATCATCCAAAAAAACGGAAAAATAAAAATGATTGCGCCGATGATGAGTATGAGGTAAAGTATGGCGCGACCGAAAATTCTGCCTATTTTGCCGTCATTTTTTGCTTTGGTAGGAATGCTGGCAACTGGTTCTGCATTATCCATAGAACACCTGCTTTCCTAAAACATTATTTTGGACCAAAGTAAGCCCCAGAATAATTACGAACAACACTATAGCTTGGGCTGTGGCAATCCCATATTGGTTCGCACGGTAAAAGCGATCAAAAATCATCAGACTCGCAGTTATAACGGTATTTTGTGCGCTCGGGGTGCGTAAGACGTAAATATGATTAAAGGCTTTGAATGTGCCAATAAAACCGATCAAGGTCAAATAGAAAGTAACTGGCGAGATCATGGGGATTGTGATGTACCAGAAGCGATTCCAGCTGTTGCTACCATCGATTTCAGCTGCTTCATAGATTTCCTTGGGAATATTCCCTAACCCCGAGAGGAATATTACCGTGTTGTAACCAATAAAGGACCAAATGCCGAAGAATATAATCGTTAATAAGGCTAAGCTGGGGCCTCCTCCAATGCCACTGACATTGAACCCTAATAATTGCAACACCGGTCTGGGTTCAAAGCGCCACTTAAGCGGGCTAATCCCAAAAAGACCAATAAATTGGTTTGCAAGGGAAGTTTCTCGGCTAGAAAAGATAATCTGAAACACGACAGCTGAGCTAATGGAGGGCGTAATATATGGCAAAAAGTAAATCATGCGGAAAGCTTCCTTACCCACAATATCCTGGTAGAGAATGTAGGCAAGTACCAAACCAAAAATAACCTCAGCTGGCACAGTCCCCAAGGCATAGTAAAGTGTTACGATCAGGGAGTCGAGGAACTCTGAGTTTCCGGTTTCGTACATTTGCATCCAACCGGTTACAAAAACTACCCCACCTAAAATCAGAATTAGGGCTCCAATGAGGCGTGCAATTTTTTGACCATTTCTGAGCGATTGAAAAGCCTTCCCCCAAACTTTTGATCCAGCATAAAATAGGGCTATTCCTGCTGCAACAATTCCCACGTTTTTCCAGGATCCAAAAATCATGAGATAGTTGCGATCCCCAATAAAGGGTCCCTTCACCACGCGCCAGTCAAAGAGGCTCATGTATATGGAATAACCTATGGGAAAAATGCCAAAAATTAAGATGATGATAAGAGCTGGGAGTATAAAGAGGTAACCGGTTAGTTGTTCGCGGGCTTTTAGTCTTTTTAGACCAATGCGCTTAGGCTGTTCTATCAAGGTGCTTTCTGTCAACGACGCCTCCAAAAGCCTTTCGTAATTGCCTTGCGTTAGAATTTCAACCACGATTCTAACTGATTTTCAACCATTCCTGCACACCTTTTCGCAAATAATCGGTTAAGGCATGTAAATAACGCTGGAATTTTACCTTAAATCCTGAACAAAGCCGAAAATTGTTCTCGGAAAACTATCCGTTACAAGGAGAAAGCCAATATCATCCAGCCTGACGATACCCTCCCAATTTCGCGACTCCCCATCCAAAAGCAAGCGTAAATATAGTGGCGCACCTTCTACCAGCTGTACTGAATCCTCTTCGATTTTCATCTCCACAATTCTCTCAACCCCATCGAATTGTTTGTGCGTCTCGCCGACAACGTATTGGCGAATAAGTGGATCATCATCGGCAGCAAGATGCTCATCGCCTGGGTAAAAATAGTTCATTACCCAAAAAGTGCCATCTTCCCGAGTCTTGGTGGCATCCGTCACACGGTATTCGATGTTTGGAAATGGGAAAATTCCTTCCGGTTTCAAGTTTAAATCAAAAACATGAGCTTGAGCTAGCGGATTTTGATTTACGCCATTATCTTCAAAGAAAGTGTAGATGCGGCTGTTATAAATTGTTAGGGCTTCATCTGAAGCATTCAAAAAACTTGTTTGCGGAGGCAGCTCCACCATGGTTTGCGGGTCTAAGCTAATTTGCTGCAAGGCAGCGTCATAGCTCCCAGCCACCAAATAGCCCATCATCGGGTTGCCGTTATGGGTTTCGATAGTCATAAAGACCATATCATCATTAACAGCAAGTCCTTCGAAGCCTTCGAACCCTGGTAATGTCTTGTGTAAGCCGCCGTCATCAAAAGCGATTTCCCTTATATCGAGAGGCTCGCCATCCTGCTGTTCGATGTACCGAATAATATCGGTTTTTTTCATTGCATACAGCTTTCCCAACCCTTCAGGGTTCAATCGATGAGGATATTGTGGCATCAAGATCAAATCCTCTTCAAGCCACGACATGCTGGAATATTCCATCAAACTTGTAGCGATCTGCTCCGGTAAAGGAATTTCGAGCACATCGACTTCAAGTAGAGCTATTTCATTGAAATCAGTTTGGGACAAAGGAATTATTGTTTCCGTTGGGGTAACTAAAGGGGCTAGCGGCGTTGAAATGTCTTCTTTAGGCAAAATACTACACGCACTACCCAACATTATCAAGGTTATAGCCCAATATTTACGAAATCTATTTTGTAATTTCATTTCTTCCCTATTCAAACGTGAATACGGCTATAACCGGATCATGGTCGCTCAAACGCATTGCAGGTAGCATTTCCGCATTGATATGGACAATCTCAAAATAGTCTACATTTCCTGTTAAGCTTTGGCTAACCAAGATTTGATCCAACACTTCAGCGTTGCCTTCATAAAGGTAAGTATAACGCTCGTTTTCAGGCAAGCGCTCAATGAGATTATCAAGCTGCTGACCAGCTAAAGTTTGCACCGCCAAACTCCAGGGGAAGTCATTGAGATCACCTAATACAATCACCTTTGCCTCCGTATCGATAGCCAGTATTTGCGCGACGAATTCGTGGATAATCTGTGCTTGCTGAACGCGTTGAACTTCAGAAAGCAAAGGTGGCGGCTGAATATCTCCGAAAAGCGGACCATCTTCTCCTTTGGAATTGAGGTGATTTGAAATCACAAAAATTGATTCTCCGCGAAACTTAAACTGGACTGCTAAAGGTTTGCGGCTATCCATGAATGCATAGCTATTGGGTGATATTCTGCCTGGGTTTAAGCTAAGTTGAGGTTCTCCACCGCGTACCAACACTTCTACCGCAGTTGAGGCATCTCCTGTTGGTGCTGAGGCGGGCGCCAAGCCGCGGTCCGTGCGGTAAAGTATTACATTACGAATATTACCGCCGATTACCCCGCCATCAGCATTGCGTTTTGGATCTATCGTTAGCCAAGCGTATTGTGGTCCACCAGCCTGTTGAATAACTTCGACGAGCGCTGATAAAGTGGCATCCGCAGAGGTTACGAGCGAGTCTAGCGATCCATCGTCATCCTGAACTTCCTGTAGTGCCAATATATCCGGACTGCCCAAGTTTACAACGATATCCTGCGCTAACTGTGCCAGCCGTTCTGGGTAGGTTTGGATCTCTAAATTTTCCACATTATAAGTTGCGACGATGAGTTGATTTTCCTCCGGCGAAATACTGGTGGTTTCACGGGTCGGATTCCCTTGAGAAAAAGTTAATTTTTCAGTTGGTAGTAAGCGGAAATTACCAAAGTCATAGCTGATAATCCCAACGATTGGCTGATCAAAAAGCGCCCCGACCTGAATCTCTGGAATATTAATAAAGGCATCATCAATCAAGATGCGCTCAGGGTTGAAGTCCTCCGGACGAAGAACCAGTATACCGCGCAAAGAGAGCACAGTTGCGTTCTTACCTTTATCCGCAACAATAACGACCTCGCGATATTTCGAAGTGGGACTAACTGCAAGAGCCTGATTGACCTGTACACGCATGCCTTCCAAGCTTTCGTAGAAATCAAGCCCATCTTCCTGTGGGTCAAATAAACCGCTTTTGCCCGCGTAGCCATTGACATCATTGGCAATCACTTGGTTAGGAATGGTGCGTCCGCCCTCCCCTAAGACAATTGGTTCCGGCAGTGAGTTGCCCTTGGAGAGGACGTTAAAATCATTCGTTTGAATTTGGGTGATCGTGAGTGAATTGTTGCCGGCGCCAGCAGGATTGAATTCCTTTACCACGCCATTAGCAATTAAAACTTCATCACCCACCTTGACAGGGCTAACTGGTTGCATGGCAATAAAAATACCCTCAGAGGTGCATTCATCCAAATCTGGTTTCGGATCTTGCAGGTAAAAACCACTGCCCGTAATGCCGGTTACGATTCCGTATACGTCCGTCACCGTTTGCCCCTCTAATGGCGAGCGATGCTGTGCGCCTTGGATCTGGCTAATAAGCGTTCGGTGGGTCGTTTCAGTTTTGGTTTCTTGCGCTCGCGGTTCAGTTTCAGTTTGATTAGGAGCTTGGGTATATACAAGATTACACGCAGCCAAAGTAAAAATTAGGCAACAAGCTAATAACAAAGGTAAACGATGCAGTTTCATGGTAAAAAAATCCTGACTATTGTACCTGTTTTAATTCAGCTGCAATGGCTTTAATGCATTAAAATAACCTTATGGAAATTCAAATTGCAGTTGCCAAAGTTGACCGCTTCTATTCGGGAGAGCAAGGCGATCAGGTAGAAGTTATTGAACGCCCGCATGGCGGTATCTCCGTTATTTTGGGCGAGGGTAAACTCAACGGTCAACGATCCAAAGAAATTTCACGAAAGGCGGTCCACCGCGTACTTTCTTTAATTTTCGAGGGCATTCACGATGGAGCTGCTTCGCGGGCGGTGCTTTCTGCACTCAAAGCTGAACACCGTGGAGAGGCAGAATTGAGCTTGAATATCCTTTCTTGCGATTTGGAAGCAAGCACGATCCTTCTCACCAAAAATAATCCTGTGCCTGTTTTCCTTGTGCGGAATGATCAAGATAACCTCATCAGCTATACCGAAAGCGAATCCATTGATCCATTAAAACCCACCGTGTATCAATTCCCGATTGAGAACAACTTTACGGTCGTTATGTTCTCGGATGGTGTCGCGAGCGCTGGCGCTGATTTTGGTCAACCTTTGCAATGGGGAGACCTCATGGAAACATTCCTCGATGAGCCTGACCTATCGGTTCAGCTGTTAGCCGATCAGCTGCTTAATCAAGCCGTTGCACTCGATTTGGGAAACCCCCATGATGATATGACAGTTGTTGTAATTCGCGTCAACCGAAGGCAAGGAAAACCGATTCGCAGGATTTCAATGGTTTTACCAATTTAACAAAAAAGGAGAATTTTTATGCGTGAGCAGGTCATCTTAATCACCGGAGCCAATGGCGAAATTGGGCATGGGCTCATTCGATATTTAGCTGAACAAAATTGTCCGATTGTTACCCTCGATGTGAACCCTTTAGACAAAGCATTACGTCCACTGGTTTCTAAGTGGATCGTCGGAGACGTGCTCGACCAAATCTTGCTGGGTAGGTTGGTCGTGGAGCACCAAATCCGCACGATTTACCATTTAGCTTCCATTCTTTCCACCAAAGCTGAATATAACCCAGAGACTGCTCATCGCATTAATGTGGAAGGCACACTCAACTTGTTACGCTTAGCTGTCGAGCAATCCCAATGGCAAGGGCAATCGGTCAAGTTTATTTACCCCAGCTCGATTGCGGTCTACGGCATGCCTTCGCTCGAAGAAAAACGACGCATTGGTAAGGTAAAAGAAGGCGAATACACCTTCCCCACGACCATGTACGGCTGCAATAAACTTTACTGTGAAAGCTTAGGGCGCTATTACTCCAAGCATTATCGCCAGTTGGCAGCTGATGCCAGCACCGAACCAACCGTGGACTTCCGCTGTTTGCGCTTCCCAGGACTAATCAGCGCCGAGACCATCCCCACTGGCGGGACGAGCGACTATGGCCCAGAGATGCTGCACGCTGCTGCACAAGGCATTCCCTACAGCTGTTTTGTGCGCCCGGATACAACCTTGCCGTTCATGGTGATGCCGGATGCTATAAAAGCGTTGGTAAACCTTGAAGAAGCCGATGTAAGTAAGATCTCCCAGCAGGTGTATAACGTGACCAGTTTCAGCCTCAGCGCACAGCAGATTTATGAGATTGTGATGCAAGCTTTTCCACAAGCTCAAATCACTTTTGAACCCGACCCACGCCGTCAAAAAATCGTGGATACCTGGCCTGAAGATGTAGACGACAGCGCTGCCCGTGCGGACTGGGGTTGGCAGCCAGATTATGACCTGGAGCATGCATTTCAAGGCTTCCTCATCCCTAAGATTAGGGAACGCTACACACCTAAACCGGAAACGATAGAAATTGCTACGCCTTGATGTATTTATGCGGGATATGCCTGCGATTAATGTGAGGAAAAATGCCAATTTATGAATATCTCTGTAAAGATTGTGGAAATCGATTTGAGCAGATTAAACCGATAAGCGCTGCCGATGAAAAAACCAGCTGCCCCAAATGCGCCAGCGTAGAAGTGCGGCGCCTGATCTCAGTGGTAAATGCCTTCAGCGGTGGAAAGACCGTTGCAGGTTCTTCAGGATCCTGTTCCAGTTGCAGCAGCTCTAATTGCAGCACTTGTGGGATGTGAGCATGAAAGCCATTGATGGCAGCCTCGTCCTTATTACCGGTGGCTCAAGCGGCATCGGCTTAGCCATCGCCCAGCAGCTATTTGCTCAGGGCGCTTCTGTCGTCATCCTGGCGCGCGACCAGCAGCGCCTGGATACGGCGAGAGAGAAAATCGAACAGCAACGCCTTAACCCAGCCCAAAAGCTCGGAGCACTTTCAGCGGACGTAACTGATGAACCTGCCTTGGGTCAGGCCCTCTCCCAGCTCAAAGCGGAATATGGCTTGCCAGACCTGATTATCAATTGCGCCGGCGTCGCCCGCCCTGGTTATGCCGAAACCTTGGAACCGCAAATCTTTCATTGGACCATGGACATCAATTACTTTGGGACGGTAAACGTCTGCCAAATCCTTTTGCCGGACCTGATTGCGCGCGGCAGTGGACATATTGTAAATTTTTCTTCCTTAGCTGGCGTTATCGGCGTTTTTGGATATACCGCTTATTCCGGTTCTAAGTTTGCTGTGCGCGGCTATTCTGAAGCTTTGCGCAGTGAGATGAAACCTAAAGGCATCTTGGTCTCGGTTGTCTATCCGCCGGATACGGACACTCCGCAATTAGCATGGGAAGATCAATTCAAACCTTTTGAAACGCGCGTTATCGCTGGCTCTGATCATCCTCTACCAGCAGATAAGGTTGCTGCCGACGTCATCAAAGCGATCCGTAAGGACAAGATTAACATCATCCCTGGAGGAGAGGCAAAATTGCTTTTCTTTGCGGCAACGCGCTTAGGCGGCGGAATCTTCCCCATTATGGATATGCTCGTCCGCGGGGCTATGAAGAAAAAAGCGGCATACGAAAATCAAAGGAACGCCACAGACGAATAGCGTTAACCCAAAAGATGGATATTGATGACCTGCTGCTCGCCTGGCAAGAAGACGAGGAATTTACCCGCAACACAACCTGTTGGAATATTGCGCCAACCAAGGCTGCTGAATTTGCGCCTTTCCCGTCTGGATTACCTTCAGAACTTGAGCAGAACTTACGAGCTCAAGGTATTAATGCGCTATATAGCCACCAAGCTGAAGCATGCCACCTGATCGAAAGCGGGCAGCACATTGTCATTGCCACCGGCACTGCCAGCGGCAAGACGCTTTGCTATAACCTGCCAGTCTTGCAAGCCTTGCTGCAAGACCAATCCGCCCGGGCGCTATACCTCTTCCCCACCAAAGCGCTGGCTCAGGACCAGCTCAAGAACGTAAGAGCGTTGGATTCTCAGGTACATGCTGCCATTTACGATGGCGATACACCCACCCAGCAGCGCCCTGAAATCCGTAAAAATGCGGCTGTGCTCATCACCAATCCGGACATGCTGCACCAGGGCATCCTGCCACATCACACACTCTGGCATCAGTTCTTTCGTGGGCTGCGCTACGTAGTCATTGATGAAATGCACAGCTACCGAGGGGTTTTTGGCTCACACGTCGCCAATGTTATCCGACGGCTCAAGCGCATCGCTGCTTTTTACCACGCTTACCCGCAATTTATCCTGACTTCCGCCACCATCGGCAACCCAGTCGAGTTAGCTACCAAGCTCATCGAGAGCCCTGTTGCCCTCATTGATCAGGACGGGTCTCCACACGGCAAGCGGCACTTCCTGATTTACAACCCGCCCCTCTATGATAAGCAACTGGGCTTGCGCACTAGCAGCATCCAAACCGGCATCCACTTTGCCCGCCGAATGATGGTAGATGGACACCAGACGCTCATCTTCGCCCGCACGCGCCGCACGGTGGAAATGATCCTGACTTATCTTTATGATACGATGCCCGCAGAATGGCGCGCAAAAATCCGCGGCTACCGCAGTGGCTACCTCAAAAATGACCGCCGAGAAATTGAGACCGGCTTCAAGACGGGTAGCATTAGGACCGTCGTGGCGACTTCAGCGCTGGAACTCGGTATCGATATCGGCGATCTCGAGTCCGTGATTATGGTGGGTTACCCCGGCTCGATAGCTACCACGCGGCAGCGGGCTGGGCGCGCCGGTCGCAAGCAGCAAGCCTCCTTAGCGATGCTGATTGCTTCTTCTGATGCGATGGATCAATATCTTGCCAATCATCCCGAATATTTGATTGAAAAATCGCCCGAAAATGCGTTGATTGACCCCAACAATGCCTCTATCTTGCTGCAGCACCTGCAATGTGCTGCTTTCGAGCTGCCTTTTAGCGATCAAGATCACTATGGCAGCCTACCCGAAGATTTACTGAAAGCCTATCTAGAAGTTATGGTGGAAGCAGGCTGGCTGCACGTGCAGGATGGCAAGTATTACTGGGTTGCGGATCAATTTGCGGCAGGGAACGTTTCCTTGCGCAGCACTACTTCAAGCATCATCTCTCTCAAGGTAGAAAATGGCGCACAATCGCAGCTTATTGGCGAAATTGACGCTGCCAGCGCTGCCTGGCTGGTGCACCCCGAAGCCATCTACTTGCATGAGGCGGAGTCTTACGAGGTCAAGAGCCTGGACCTCGAGCACGGCATCTGCAGCCTGGTGCCCGTCGATTATGACTATTACACCATTCCCGAGCGCAATACAACTATCGAAGCTTTCAACCCAAGGCAGCAAGAACTCTTTTACCGCTATAGCAAAACCTTTGGCGACCTAAACCTGCGGCAAGAAGTAAGCGGCTACCGCAAAGTGCGTTGGCAGACAGGCGAAACCATTGGGCATGGCGAAGTGCACCTACCGCCCAGCTTTTTGGAAACCAAAGGGTGCTGGCTGGCGCTGGAACCCGAACTGGTGGATACCCTGCGCGCAGAAAACCTTTGGACAGCGGGCGCGAACAACTACGGGTCCGGCTGGGCGGCTCTCAAGCGTCAGATTTTGATGCGGGATGGCTATCGCTGCCGCGCTTGCGGTACCAGCGGCGATGAAAGCACATTGCATGTGCATCATATCCAACCATTCAAGACTTTCGAAAGTTTGGAGTTGGCTAACCGACCCTCAAACCTGGTGACGCTCTGCCCGGCTTGCCACCGCTTAGCGGAGCAAAATGTGCGTTTGCGCAGCGGCTTAGCCGGCGCTGCTTATGCTCTTGGCAACCTGGCACCACTGATGGTGATGTGCGACCGGGAGGATCTGGGCATGCTTTCGGAGCCGCGTTCAGTGCTCGCTCATGGTCAGCCCGCTATTCTTGTTTATGACAGCATTCCAGGTGGATTGGGACTTTCGGAACACCTTTATGAGCAGCATGCGCTTTGGATCAGCCGAGCCATTGAAATGATCGCGGAGTGCCCGTGCCACGATGGCTGCCCTGCATGTGTTGGCCCAATTGGTGAGGAAGGGCACGGTGGTAAAAAAGAAGCCTTAGCCCTCCTGGAAGGGTTGGTTTGAGATGGACTTTGAGTCGCTCAGCGAGAAGCTGCGTCGGATGGGCGTACAAATTGGCGTACAAAAGCCCTTGGAGACTCCCAGGCAGGCACGCACGCCGATTGAAACGGTTGTCCCTGGGCGTGAATACCAGACTAACTTTGGCAGCTTGTTCTCTTTGGGGCACTCATACCCCCAAAATTATCTGCATGGCAGGCAGCCCGTTCTCCCCCAGCATCCGATTTACGGATTAGCCCGCTGGTCGCGCGTCCCAGAATTAGAACAAAAAAACCTCGATCAATTTATCTTTTTGGATACTGAAACTACCGGGCTTTCCGGAGGTACCGGCACGATGGCGTTTATGGTCGGAGTGGCGCGTTTCCGCGGAGAATCTTTAGCTATGGAGCAATTCTTTCTGCGCAGCCCTGCTGAGGAAGCGGCTTTACTGGCTGGCTTGGAAGAATTTTGTGACGGTATGGCAGCGGTTGTGACCTACAACGGAAAATCTTTCGATATTCCCATTCTCAATACGCGTTACATCCTGCAGGGTTTCACCAGCCCTTTTGAGGATCTACCGCACTTGGACCTGCTGCACCTCACCCGCCGCATCTGGCGGGCGCGCTTGGAGCAATGTAACCTCGGTAACATCGAGCAGCAAATCCTGCAGCTCCAGCGGGATGGAGATGAAGTCCCGGGTTATTTGGTACCAGAATACTATGCGCAGTACTTGCGTGATGGAAATGCGGAGCCTTTGCGCGGAATTTTCTACCATAACGAACAAGATGTTCTAAGTTTGGCTGCTTTGTTTGCCTTATTCGCGGATATGCTCGAAGCCCCCACAGCCTGGGAAACTCCCAGTTCTCAAGACCTAACAGCTTTGGGTCGTTTGCTCGAACACATGGGCGAAGTAGACGGCGCTGTTAACCTATATCAGAGGGGCGCACAAGCAGCCGAGTCCGCTCGTACTAAGTTAGAGCCCCTCTTAGCACAGGCTAAGCTGCATAAACGCCATGGGGAATACAACCGCGCCTTGCCGCTCTGGGAGCAAGCAGCCACAAATGGCTCGCTGGAAGCCCTGGAAGAGTTAGCCAAATATTACGAACACAACGCGCGCCAGCTGGAAAAGGCACTCGCTTACACGAACCAAGCCCTGAGGCTCTTGGAAACCAATCCAGATTCTATTGTGTCCATTCGTGATTTTCTGCATCGACAAAAACGCTTGGCGGCAAAACTTCAACGCCGTCAAGCGTGAGAGCAAGTTAACTATCCGATTTGAATCAGTTTATTGGCGTTGACTTTTACGAGGTTGTCTCCGGTACTTTCCCGTAGGCATACAGCGTTGGAATAAAAACCGTAGCTCTGCCTTCTAACCAGGTTTGCATGGCTTTTTCTTTCAGCTCCAAAATTTCATCAACGTGGATTAGCCCACCCAAATCATAAGCAATAATGTCCCATTCATTTTCGAAGTCGTGTGCAGTGGGTTTACCCCACACTCCCGCTAAGGAGCCGCCATGGATATCCTCCAGACCTGCGTTGCGGAATAATTCTTTCAATCTGCGGCCCATTTTGAGATCTGCACCCTGAAAAGCTAAACTACGGTTTTGTACCTGACCAATACGTTCAAAGACTTCCGGGTAATCAATGCGCGCTTCGTAATCTGGTTCAGCAAAAGCAATCACATATTTCCCTGGTTTAGTTACCCTTTTCATCTCCTGCAATAGAGCCAAAGGGTCTTTTTGCCACAGCAGCACGTAATGACAGATGGATAAATCGAAACTGTTATTTTCAAGAGGTATTTTTGCACCATCGCCGCAGATAACCAATCCCTCTCTATTTGAAGATAAGGCATATTTGCAGCGTTCAACATCCGCGTCCACCCCCCAGGCTTGCAAGCCGCGGGCTTCAAAATCTTCAAACAAGACGCCAGTTCCACAGCCTAAATCGAGCACTTTTTCCCCTACCATGCAGTTAAACTTCGAAAGCAGGTAGTTCCTGAGTGTTTGCGTCCAGCCTGCTTGCACAATAAAGCGCTTGTGCCAAGTTTCAATACTCAGATCTATTTTTGGTATCTTCGGTTCCATAGTACCTCCCATTTTTCAGTTAAGATATTACCCAATTGTGTGTTAAAAGGCGCAGGAGAAATGAGCTCTCCATTCGGAGAGACGATGAGCTGTATAAATTCTCTTTCCGGCTTGCTCAGGAATATCTGATTGCGTAATGCTACTAACGGTTGCAGTTCAGTTGGAAAGGGCAGATCCATCACCAACGTGCTGCCCGCCTGTTCAACATAATCTGAGGCGCGCAGATAAGTTGGGAAAGCCGTTTCATCTGCTGGAAGTAACGAAAATGCATTAGCACCTTTCGCAATATAGGCGTCGATTAATGAACGAAAATCCGTCTCTGCGGCGATAACTAAGCCAATGCAGGTGTATAGGTCATTCGACAAGATTTTTTCAACGGCTTCATTTTGCACATCATCCGTGGGATCGATTGGTACCATAAGATGATCAAGCCCGCTGGTGAGGATAGCATTCAGATAATCAGGGGATTGCATTTTTCGGCAGGAGCTTACCAAACCCGTCACCAAGCCTAATTCCTCACAGTAAAGCAACAGATCAATAAGGTCTTCTCGTATGGTAGGTTCACCGCCATAAAAAACCAAGTGCGGAATACCGGCATCATTAGCTTTACTGATGATAGCCCTCCAAGCGTCTGTATCGAGTTCGCCGCTAGGAACGGTCGACGAGTTTTCCTTCAATGATTCTTTTCGCAGAGTCAAGCAGCAGTGCAGCTGATAAGGCGCAGAAATGTCCTTTAACTCCGTAGAAATCTCAAGCCCATAGTTAGCCTCGGGCACTTGATCCGGCTTCCGAATAATGTCTTTCAAGAGTTGGTGAAAAGCAGCCAAATCATTGGCAATGGTATCGCGATCAGCATTAAAGCGCTTGGTTGCCAACTGAATAATTTCTTCTTCAGATTTACCTTGCATCAGATAATAGGCAAACTCTGTCCCGGTCTGATTTAAGTGCAGCACGGTGGATGCGTTGATAATCAGCACACCCTCACCGTTCGGCTCGATGCGCAAATGCAGTCGAAATTGCTCCGGAGCCTCGGGAGGTGTGTGGTATGTATATAATCCCGCCGGGAGGGGTTGTTCTTTGGGTAGGTTAGAAAAAAGTTGTTTGAAAAACTGGTCCATGCACTCACCTCACAGCACTTCTGTAAATATTGGAGATACACATTGATGCTCTCTGGCTAAGGGGCAGCCTCCACCGCACTCGACCAGAAAATCGCAATGCTGGCAGCCCTCCGGGATATCCTGGCGTTCCCTTAACTGGCGTGAAAGGGGATGATTCCAAATAGAATCCCAACTGTCATTCAAGATATGCCCCAGCGCCTGATAGTACGATTGGCAGGGAATAACTTGACCATCTGACTCTACGCACATGTTGTAATAAGCTGCTGTGCAGCCTTTGATGCCTAAGCTCAACTGCATGGGGTTGAAAGCACAGTATTGTGTTGGTGTGTACCAAATCAACCGCTGCCCATGGGCTTGGGTGATACGCTGAGCAATATCCAGCAGAGCGGGCAGCTCACTTTCCTTCAGTCCGGTTTGCACTTCCTTGCCATGCCCGGAGTAGATGAGCGCATTTAGCCCTACCGTTCGGACGCCCTCAGCGGCTAGGAATTCCAAAATACGCTCGAGTTCGAAGGCATTATTTTGTAGTAAGGTAGTGTTGGTCATCATATATATTTTTGAGGCAACCACATTGCGTAAACCAGCCAAGGTCTCGTCCCAAGCCCCGCTGGCGCGAACCATAGCATCGTGCACGCCTGGGTTATAAGACTCAACCGTGATTTGCACATGGTCTAAGCCAGCCTCAATTAGTTCTTGCAGGAAGGATGAATCAGCTAATTTACGCCCATTCGTATTGAGCCCGGTGACTAAGCCTTTTTCTTGTGCATAAGCCACCAGTTCCACCAAGTCTTCACGCAAAGTGGGTTCACCACCCGTAAAAACCACGTGTGGAACGCGTAACTCCCACACACGATCGATAATCTTCTTCCAAGTTTGTGTATCCAATTCCGGGTAATTGCGCGGGCGGGCATTATAGCAGTGTGCGCAAGCATTATTGCATCGATAAGTAAGTGCCAAATCCATCCGATAAGGCGCAGAGAGCTTTGCGGAGAAAGGCATGGATTTCTCCAATCCTAAATCGCAAACCGGGCAAAGACCACTATCCTCATCAATTAAAGCATCCACTTGCTGGATAATCAAACGATAATCTTCCGCCAAGCGCTTGCTCGGAACATTAAACACCGAACTCAGTGATTTCAGCGCAGCTTTTTGTTCTATTTTGTTGAGGTGATAATATGCCATTTGCATCGCAGTTGGGTTCAAGTGCACCACCCGGCTGGCGTTGACCACCAGCAGCCCGCTGCCATCTTCATCGATGCGCAAATGTACACGTGATTTGCTGCCATGCTCATGGATGTCAAATGTATACAGCCCTGAGTTAACCCTGGGCGCTACCTGACGTGTAAAGAAAGCCATGCTTGCTTTCCTTACTTCTATCTGCCGCCGCCTGCACAGGCGCAAGCGCAGCCCGCGCAAGCACAAGCACAAGCACATGAGTGCCCGCCTCCACCACCCCCGCGGAACCCTCCGCTACCACTTCTTGGTGACGAGGTTTGTATTGGAATAGGGTTCGTCTTATTGGTGATTGCACTGGTAAAACCGGTGATGTCACCGATTACACCTGCAGCTAAGGTAGAAGCGCCATTAACCATCGATGCGGCAAAATCAGAGCCAGGGATATGCGGCAAAGAAACAGAGGGTTTGCCTCCACTTGCCCCACTACCAGAGCTAATCGGAGCAGCCATCCCACCACTCCCGCCAATTGTGTCTACTGCCGGTCGTATGGTAGGATCATAACGCCACCACCATCTTGGGATAATAACAGGACCACCGGAAAGGGTATCTTGCGTCTTTTTGTTGAAGTCTTCGTCCAACATGGTCCACTCTAAAGTGTGCTCGTATTGGGCGCTCTTGATTTCGGGTGTTTGAGCATCTTGTACCGCTTTCCACGCCCGCTCAACAATATCTTTATAGTAAGCTACCGTTTCTTTTTGGCTAAAGCCTTTCATTTTCTCCGAAACGGAATTGACTAAGTCAATCATCAAGCTTTGTAGCTTTTTGGTGCGTTCACGGTTATTGGGAAGCTTAAAAGCCTCAATAAATTGCTTTTCATAGTCATACAAGCCTTCTGGGAGCGGATCAGCCGGTTCAATCGTGAGAGGATCCTTATTTGTGATCGTAATCGCTTCTTTTTTGAGCAAACCAAAAAGGATCATGGTCATGATTTTATCCAATGGCTCTTGCATCAGGATGCCCGCTTCCACAGCGGTCAGCCCCCGTTTAATACCTTGCCCCTCAACCGAAATTTTAGGAGGCATATATTGCAGCTTGCGCTGCTTGGTTTTCTTGCTATTCGTTATGGCTGCCCAGATCATAAATGCGGAGACCGCTAACGCGGGCAAACAGCAGGCTAAATTGCTGGAAAAAAAATCTCCAAATCCGCCATCGCTGGAAGTGCTTGTGCCGTCGCCTCCATCAACAATTACCGGTAGCGTGATAATACTTTCTGCAGGTACAGCACTAGCTGGAAAAGCTGCGCCAAAAGTGTAAGGGGTATGCACATCTGCATTTTCTGTGTACCAAGAATAGTAAACCCTATTATCTTCGGCGGTCGTTGAGGCTTCGGGTGTTTCTTCACCTGGCCAACCACTGGGAGTATAGTAGACTCCGTCGTTAACTCCCACGCCGGGCGGCAAGATTATCGTCATGCGATATTTCGTTGCCGTTGATTTGTCGTATTGAGAACCGAAGTAATTAGGGGTTATCTGGAAATTGACATAGTTCTCTCGATCCGGTTGGTCGTAAGGGTAAAGAACACCTGTAATCTTTGACGCCGTAACGATTACCGTACCAGTCTGGCCAGGTTGAATAGCCAAATCTCGCAAAGCCAGCTCGGCGCCATCAACATATTCAGAGGGTCCGATCTTAGGGATGGGCTGATCATTGATTGTGCCAGTGATATTCTTATAGTCGTAGTCGCCTTGCGGAAGTCCCAAATCAATGAAGTCGATGGGATCAGCGTTCGGGTCATTTTCAAAAACCATAACGTAATATAGCGTAAGGCTGCCATCGGCTTCTATGTAAGCCTCAACTTCATACTCGCTAACCTCGAAGCGATAGGTTTGTGCCTGCACTTCAGCCGGTGCAAGCGCAGCGATCACGAAGATAAGCAGAATAGCAAAGTAACGCATTTTTTTCATTGTTTTTACCATTTTGGTTCTTCAGTGAGTTGGTACGTCGTCCCACAATTCGGGCAGGAAACCATGGGGGCGCCATTTACCATTTTTATATCCTCAGCAGAAAGCGGTGCGCCACAAGATTGGCACTTGATCGTATCCATAGAGACATTGCCAGGTAAATCCACTCGTAAAGTGACATTTTGCGTTGCTTTTTCTGCTTTAGCCCCTAACCGTGAGCCCCAGAAAATACATAGGAAACCAACCAGTAAGCCGATAATCCCCACCCACAACCAGCTTGTGCTTCCATCTGGGCTGAAAGCTCCTAAAATGAATAGGAAAGAAAAAACGATAATGATCCCCGCTAAAATATATAGGATCGTCCTAGCTGCTTTCATTCCTCATTCTCCTTCGATAGAAACTTGTGATTTCAATCACAACTATTATTATCTTAATGGACAAAATTCAAAGGTTCCCTATATAATATATCTACTGCTGAATCATAACACAGATGACTAATTGCTTAGAAAGTGAGAGACCCCATCATGGCAAAACCTAATATCCCTGATATTGTTGTTTCCAGACTACCGCTTTACCTGCAAACGCTTAATCACCTCTTGCGGGAGGGCGAGGAGGTAATTTCCTCAGAGGAATTAAGCGAGCAAGTCGGCATTCCCGCAGTCCAAATTCGAAAGGATCTCTCATATTTCGGCGGCTTTGGGGTGAAAGGGAAAGGATACGATATCATTCATCTTATAGACAGTTTGAGAAGTATCCTCAACCTTAACCAAATTTGGCCAATGGTGATTGTTGGTGTAGGTAACTTAGGTCAAGCATTAATCCGCTATCAAGGTTTTGCCCGCCAAGGATTTGAAATTGTCTTAGCTCTAGATATCAACCCAAAAATCATTGGCACAGAAATAGCTGGCATCGTCGTTCAGGATGTTGGACTTATGGAATCTGAGCTAAAGCGTTCGGATATACGCATTGCTTTACTGACCGTACCTGCTAACGCCGCGCAAAGTACAGCTGACGCCTTGGTCGCCAATGGAATAAAAGCAATCTTGAACTATGCCCCCATTATATTAAAGCTGCCAGAGGGCGTACGTGTGGCGAATATTGATCCTGTGCTCAAGCTGGAGCACTTGACGTATTATTTGAGTTAGTCTTTTCGTTGAGAAGTTTGACCAGCACGTCGATGTTGGTAATTTGGTCCGCTCGCTGCTTGAATTGTTTATTCTTTTGGGTAACTTTAAGCCAGCCTTTTTCTAATTTCAAAGAGGTAATTTCCTCAAGTGGAATGGCTTTGCTATCTATTTGCAGCCAACCTTCCTGGAGAAGTGTGATTTCGCCAAAGGAAACCCTACCTGCGCGCTCTAAAGTGGCTGTAGCTTGAGCATACAGAAAAGGGAATGCTCCCTCTCGGATTTGGCGCACTAAGGTTTCGAATTCATCCAAACGCCTGCCATCCAGTGAAAATCTTTCTCCATCTGTCGTCTGCAAGGTGAGCTTTCTGCGGGCGGGTCCACCAATCCCTAAGAATCGAGATTGTGAATAATCCATACTCAGGCTTTCGAGCGCTTCCCAAGCAATATACTTTTCCTGTTTACCGTGCACCAATTGGATTCCTTCAGGGTATATCGCCACGAGCCATTTCTTACGTGGTAAGTTTCCAAAAACGAGCCAGAGCAACAGCACGAGCACAATCGGTAATAGCACCAGAAATACCTTCGCATTAATCCAAATAATCCCTGGACCAAACTTCTCCACACGAGGGATGAACTGTAGTGCTAACCAATATACAAAGCCGCCTAAAAGCAGCAATAAAATTAACCCGACCCAAAAGCGCAAGGCACGATTGAAGCGGTCAGATCGATCACTAAAAATAGCAATCGGCTTGGAAAATGTTTCTGGCTGTTGAAGGATTGTCATGCGCCAAACCCTTGTTGTGTCCGTAAAATCAAATCCAAAATGGAAAAAGCACGCGCCGCGCCTTCTACGGTGCACGTAACGGGGTTATCCACCACATAAGCGGGGATACCTAAAGCAATCGTGAGGTATTTATCCAGCCCTTTCATCAGCGCGGTACCTCCGCATAGGGCTACGCCTCGATCAATGATATCGGAAATCAATTCTGGCTGGGTTTTTTCTAGGACTCGCTTAGCTGTAGCACCAATTTCTTCTAGCGGTGGCTGCACCGCCTCCACAATTTCGTTGGTCGAAAGGGTTACCGGCTTAGGTAGACCCGTTACCTGGTCCTGACCTTGAATTTCCATGGTCAACTCTTCCTCCGCTGGGAGTGCGGCACCAATGCGGATTTTAAGTGCTTCAGCTGTGGGAGGTGCAACGATAATGCCATACTTCTTACGCACATAGCTAATAATTGCTTCGTCGATTTTTAAACCTGCGGTTTGTGAGGTTTCAGCGCTGACAATACCGGTCATCGAGATGACTGCAGCCTGAGTTGTACCAGCCCCCAAGCTGATGACCATATTGCCGGTGGGGGTGTTAATAGGCAAGTCCATACCAATCGCAGCAGCGAGCGGCTGCGGGATTAAGATAACTTCCCTGGCGCCAGCCCCGAGCCCCGCTTCCTGCACAGCACGTTTTTCCACACTGGTGACACCGTATGGTACAGTGATGAGCATCTTCGGTCGGAAAAAGAGCGTAGGTCCAGTCACCTTGCGGACTAAGATGTTGAGGAATTTTTCCGTTAACTCATATTCAGCGATAACCCCATGACGTAAAGGCCGAACCACTTCAATCGTCTCAGGAACCCTGCCTAACATGCCTAAAGCTGTGGTGCCGTATTCCACTAATTTCATTTCATCAATGACAATCGCCACAATAGTGGGTTCTTGCACCAATATTTGGTTACCTTCGGCGATTTGTGTGTTGAAGGTTCCCAGATCTATGCCTAATTCGCGAGATAATGCCGCCATGAAAATTCCTATTGTTCTAGTTTGGTCCTAATTCTACCATTGGGTTGACATTCCCCTCGTGCCATCCCAACACAAGAGTCCACAAATCAACGGGTAAAGTATTGCAAAGCAACGCGTAATTTATCTTCAAGGGTATCGGGTACATCTTTGGGTAAAGCTTGCACAGCCGTTTGTGCCTCCACTACACTATACCCCAAACCCACCAAAGCTTCGAGCACCTGATCTTCAGCAGAGGTTGTAGTTTTGCGGGCTTCAAAACCAGCTTCTGCAGTGATGCGCCCTTGCAAATTGATTAGGATCTTCTGCGCGGTCTTCTTCCCAACCCCTGGCACCCGGCAGAAATATTCCGACTGCTCGCTCACAATTGCTTGGCGGATATTATCTAAAGATAGTGTCGAAAGGATGGCTAAGGCTAAGCGCGGTCCAATCCCTTCCACCCCCATAAAGAGCAGAAAAAATCTTTTTTCCTCCAAGGTCCTGAAGCCATAAAGCGCTAAGAGGTCTTCCCGTACAATCAGATGGGTATACAGGAAAATGATGTCCCCTTGTTCTACTTCGCTGGCTAATCCGGTGGTGACAGCGACCTCGAAGCCGATGCCTTGTACATCTAAAACAAGGCTATCCTGGGATTTGCTTTGAACTTTACCGCTAATTGAAGCAATCATTGCTGACCTGCTCTTTTAAAGATGTTTCGCCGTTGATTGTAAATTTGATACAAAATTATACCCGTCGCTACTGCCAAATTCAGCGAATCACAGGTGCCTTCCATCGGGATGCGAACCATTTTCGCACAGAGCTGAATGTATTCATCCGATAAGCCTTGGCGCTCGCTGCCCATCAGCAGCAAACAGGTTTGTGGATAGACAGTTTGGGCATAGTCCTCGTCTGCATGGTCTGATGTGCCCACGATTTTCATCTCTGCATGCTGTGCGTGCCAAGCCCGAAAAGCTTCTGCATGCGTTTTGGTAAGCCTCACCGTGAAAATGGAGCCCATTGAAGCTTTAACTGCCGCTGGATCGTATGGATCGGTGCAATCATCTAAGAGCAGGACGTGGGTCGCGCCTACAGCATCACAGGTGCGTAAAATAGTTCCTAAATTGCCCGGGTTTTGTATGGCTTGCAAGCCCACCCAAAGTTCGCCCTCTTGGGGAGCCAGGCTTTCTAGTGTCTGCCAGCGTTGCGCAATCACTGCAGCAATACCTTTCGGCGTATCCTTACGTGCCAGCGAAGAAAATACGGGTTCATTCACTTCCAAACAATCTATACCCAATTTTCGTGCGCGATGCACCAGCTGCTGGCCATACTCGCTGACGAGCAAATCAGGGCAAATGATTAATTGCCGAATCTCAGCGCCTGAATCGAGCGCCTGCCCAACAACGCGCAGTCCTTCAGCTAAAAAAAGCCCTGTCGTACGCCTGTCTTTAGGTTTTAGTAACTTGCGGATTGACACAATCGTGGGGTTAGAAAGACTTGTGATCATGCATCCTCAATTGGCAAACTGTGTTTGAAATTGAGCATGTTAATGTGACACAGCGCTACAGCCAAAGCGTCCGCGGCATCATCCGGGGTTGGAGTATGTTCGAGTTTCAGTAAAACCTTGACCATCTCTTGCACCTGGTGTTTATCAGCGTTGCCATAAGAAGTGACTGCTTGCTTCACTTCATTAGGCGTGTATTCAGAATGTGGGATGTGCATTTGCTCTAAGCACAGTTGGATCACGCCGCGCGCTTCGCCGACTTGCATAGCGGTCTTGATGTTCCTCTGAAAAAACAAGCGCTCCACGGCGCTATGGGTAGGTTGATACTGAGAAATCAACGCCATCAGGTGATCATAAAGGTAAACCAAACGGCTGGAGGTAGTCCTCACAGCCGTTGAATCGATCACACCAAAAGAAACCACACTCAAATCGCCCACCTGGTTCACCTCCACCAGTCCGAAACCGGTTATGGCGATGCCAGGGTCGATGCCTAATACCAACATTTGAGGTTATTCTTCCTCAAGCATGGCTAAGGCTTCTTCGGTTACCTTCAAGTTAGTATACACGTTCTGCACGTCGTCGCTGTCTTCCAAAGCTTCGACTATACGCAAAATGCTTATCGCCTCGTTCGTATCCAGTTCAACTTCTTGCTTCGGAATCATTTGAATGCCGGCTTCTTCCGGCTTGATGTTGAACCTCTTCAGGCTCTCTCCAATCGCCTTGAAGGTTTCCGGCGCACCAATTACTTCGATGTAGCCATCCTCTTCTGTAACATCGTCCGCACCAGCTTCGAGAGCAGCTTCAAAGACTTTATCGAAGTTCTTCCCATCGGATTTGATCGAATAAACGGCTTTGCGCTCAAATTGCCAGCTTGCAGTTCCACTTTCGGATAAATCCCCTCCGGCGCGTGTGAGGATGTGGCGCAATTCTGCCACCGTCCGATTGCGGTTTTCGGTAACGCACTCAATGATCGCGACAATACCACGCCCAAGATAGCCTTCATAAGTGGTTTCGATCAACTCTGCTTCGGACTTATCTTCACCGGTCCCGCGCTTGATGGCGCGTTCGATGCTATCCTTAGGCATATTGTTTGCTCGGGCGCGCTCGATTGCTAAAGCCAAGCTTACGTTCATACTCGGATCGCCACCACCGCGGCGAGCAGCCATAGCAATTTCCCGTGCTAAGCGTGTAAACACAGCACCTTTTTTGGCATCAGCCGCGCCTTTTTTACGTTTAATTGTGGACCAATGTGAATGTCCGGACATAGGTTTTTCTCCTTACTCTAAAAAGAAAATAAAAGATTACTAACTAACATTATACCATCACGAGGGTGGCGATGTGTTCAGTACTTAAAGTAAAAACCGTCAGCATGAAACTGACGGCGTTTGTCGGGGCGCCGGGATTCGAACCCGGGACCTCTTGCACCCCATGCAAGCACGCTAGCCGGACTGCGCCACGCCCCGAACATTTTTGATTATACATGCCCATGAGTTTATGTGCAAGCTTTTTTTACTCCACGAACCTCCCTTAAATAAACTGCATTCTCGGATGAAATCTATATAAAAATATTCCCTTGTGGTAAAATAATGCAAACTTTATCCAATAAATCATCTTGAAGCGGAGCATTTACCATGGCATCCTCTCTCTCACAGGGCATCGAAGCAGCAAAATCTGGTCAGATGGAGCAAGCCTTAGCGCATCTCAAAGACGCTATCGTGGAAGAACCCGAGAACGCCGATGTATGGGTGTGGCTAGCTGCAATCATCGAAGATGAAGACAAACAAACGATTTTTCTCAAAAAAGCCTTGGAGATCGATCCCAACAATAAACCTGCACAGCGCGGATTGGCTTTCATCGAACGCAAGAAGTATATTCCACCCAAACCGGGAGAAAAGCTCTCTGATTACACCAAACCCATTGGCGTGTTCAAAGTTGAACCTGCCAAATTCAGCGTGGAAAGCACACCACAGCCCTCTGCTGAGAGCGCTCCAGCAGCCGAAGTAGCTGAGCCTGCTCAGCCAACCGAGGAGCCAATATCGACCCCCACTACGGAAGCAACCTCGAACGGAGAGAGCGCAACAGCTCTAACCACACCACCTCTCCGCACGCCTGCTGCATCGAGCCGCAAAGCTTGGGTGGACATCCTTATTTATGGCGTGATTTTGATGGCTTTCGTTGTGATTGGGATCCTCATCGGCACCACCTTACTCAACGTCGATATACCTTTCTTGACCAAACCCACCCCCGTGCTCTCCGTGCTGCCACCTTCTGAGGGCGTGTTTCTCCTCGAAAACGGGCAATATACTGAAATGAAACTGAGCTTGAATGCACCGCAGACTGTTGATGGCATTCCACCCACTGCTCAAACCCAACCTCAGGTTGTGATCAACAACCAAGTGATTAGGCTCGAACGCTTGCAATTCGTCGATGAAGAAGGAAATCCTGTGGCTTTCACCACCGTACCAGCAGAAAACGGCACAGCGATTCTCTCACCGCAGGAAGCACTCGAGCCAGGCCGCTATTGCCTTGTTTTCAACTTAAACGCTGACAACGGCGAAGCACTCTATTGGTGCCTACAGGTTGAATAAAATATCTGGGTCAAACATCTCAAAGGACGGGCAATTCTCAATGACACAAAATAAAATGAAACTTGAAATCCAGGAATCTCAACTGGATTATTCAAACTTTGGATTAATTCTTACGAAAAAGCTCTTAGCTGAAACCATTACCCAATTTGAGGTGTATTCCCCTCTCATTGCAACCAAAGCCCGTGCTGGTCAGTTTGTTATGCTGCGTGTGACGGAATTAGGCGAACGCATTCCACTCACGATCGTAGACCGTGATCCTCAAACCGGCGCGATCACCCTTATCATTCAAGCGGTGGGTAAGACAACCCGCCTCCTTTGCGAGCTAGAACCGGGCGAGAAGATCTTGGATATCTTAGGCCCATTGGGGACACCATCCGAGATTGAAAATTATGGCAGGGCGCTGATTGTGGCTGGAGGTGTAGGCGCCGCAGTTGCTTTTCCCGTGGCGAAAGCATTAAAAGAAGCTGGTAATCACGTTACTGCGATAGTTGGTGCACGGTCAAAGGACTTAATTATCCTCAAGGATGAATTTGAAGCCATTTCCGATGAAGTTTACTTCACCACAGATGACGGCTCTTTTGGTTTTCATGGCTTCACATCCATGCAGCTTCAGCAACTATTAGACCACGGCGCGCGTTTTGATTATGCCTTAGCGGTTGGCCCGGTGCCTATGATGCGCAGCATTGCCGATATCACCAAGCCATACCAGATTCCAACGAAAGTCAGCCTTAACCCTATTATGGTGGATGGAACTGGTATGTGCGGCGGCTGCCGCGTGCAGGTAGGCGATCAGGTGCGCTTCACCTGCGTGGAAGGCCCCGAATTTGACGGGCACTTAGTTGACTTTGACACTTTGCAAATCAGGAACAGCACATATAACCATTTGGAAACTTGTCGGTTAGAGCCTAAACTTGTCGAAATCCAGACTGAGCTGCCAGAGCCTATCGCAAAGCCTAAGGCTCGCCAAGTGATGCCGGAGCTGCCGGCAGCAGAACGGATCCATAGCTTTAATGAGGTCGCTTTAGGGTTTACGGACGCACAAGCCCGCCTCGAGGCTGCGCGCTGCCTGCAATGTAAAAATCCCCGTTGTGTGGATGGTTGCCCAGTCGCGGTGAAGATTCCCCAATTTATTCAGCTTATTTTGGAAGATAAACTCACAGAATCAGCCCTTCTTGTGCTGAAGGACAATACCTTACCCCGCGTTTGCGGCCGCGTTTGCCCACAAACAGAGCAATGTGAGGGCGCATGTATCTTGAATAAAAAGGGGAAAGCTATTGCCATCGGCGCACTCGAGCGCTACGTATCCGATTATTTAGCGGAGCATCCTGTTGAGAAGGAGAAAACAGAAATTGAACCCACCGGTTATAAGGTCGCTTTGGTCGGCAGCGGACCCGCCTCATTGAGCTGTGCAGGAGACTTAATCAAAGCGGGCCATGATGTAACAGTTTTCGAAGCTTTCCACGATTTTGGCGGCGTGTTACGCTACGGGATCCCCGAATTTCGTTTACCTAAAGCCATCGTCGGCAAAGAAGTACAACAATTAGCTGACCAAGGAGTAAAGTTTGTGCCCGATGTGCTCGTCGGCGCTACCCTAACGATCCAGGATCTGCTCCAGCGGGATGGGTTTGACGCCTTGTTCATCGGCACAGGGGCTGGCTTACCTAACTTCCTTCACGTCCCAGGCGAAAACCTCATCGGCATTTATTCCGCCAACGAGTTTTTAACACGTGTGAATTTGATGAAGGCTTACCTTTACCCTCAGGCAGATACGCCCATCTTGGATATGGCAGATAAGCGTGTAGCGGTTATTGGCGGTGGCAACACAGCCTTGGATTCGGCGCGTGTAGCATTGCGCTTAGGCGCTAGCCAAGCCTCGATTATCTATCGACGCAGTGAAGCAGAAATGCCAGGGCGTTTCGAGGAGATTGAGCATGCCAAAGCTGAAGGCGTTAACTTCGAATTCTTGCGGAATCCCATAGAATTCCTTGGGGATCAGGAAGGGCACTTGAGCGGCATTCGTCTCATCAAGATGGAATTAGGTGAGCCGGACGCGAGTGGCCGCCGCCGGCCAATTCCCATCCCCGATTCGGAGTATGAGATTCCCATTGATATTGTCATCGTAGCAATTGGAAACTCGTCCAACCCCATCATCCAACGCACCACACCTGAGCTCAAGTTCGACCGTTATGGTCATCTGGTTGTGGATCCAGAGACAATGGAGACCTCGCTGCCTGGCGTTTACGCCGGCGGGGATATCGTTACGGGTGGAGCCACCGTGATTTTGGCAATGGGCGCTGGGCGCAAGGCTGCAGTGGCAATCAACCGCATGCTTTCCGAAAAAGCCAATACACCTGCCGTTAAAACCGATTTAACTGATAAATAGTTCGGTTTGTAGATACTGGTTGGCATTGACGAGAAACGCTATGTGTAGTATAAACAAGTGAAGTTGCTGGAAGTTCAAGTTAGGTCATAACATCTAATCGAGAATGACCAGAAACATAAATATTTTTGTTTAGAGTTGTCTGGAGGATTAGTAGTTATGGCAGAACGTGAGATTGGCACTGTTAAATGGTTTAACAGCGAAAAAGGATATGGCTTTATCGCCCGCGAATCGGGAGAAAAGGATGTATTCGTTCATTTCAGCGCTATTATTAGCGATGGTTATAAGACCCTGAAAGAAGAACAACAAGTTGAATTTAGCGTCGTTCAGGGCGCTAAGGGCCCTCAAGCGCAGGACGTCAAAGTCCTGAGCTAATGATTGGCTAATAAATTTTAATTAGAAAGAAAACCGGCTTGGTTATGCAGGCCGGTTTTTTTTATTGCTTAGCCTATCGCTTCAACTATGGTTTTAGCAAACTGACTAAGTAATCGCGGGTATTGTACCAATCTGATGACTGATCCAAGCTTGTGAGCTTTTAGGTGTTTCCCGTTGGTAGAGGATCCAATCGCCCAAGCTATCTACATAGCGAAATTCTTGTGGAGGGTGCAACCCGCCAACATCGCTTGCTTTGACGAGCAAATATTTCACGCCACGTGCATCCAACCAATTGAGGTCCGCGATGTTCTCCAATGGGTCGATATTGACAACTTTTCGGCTAAAGTCTGCACCAAAAAGGCCATATTCTTGATAGTTTTGTGGCTTAGCAGCCACACCTAAAGTTGCACCGCTGGGGATGGCTTCGGCTAAGTAGAGCATTTCCTTCGAAGAATACGACTGCCGTGTGAGCATATCGATGCGGTTCATCTTCCATATTGCTGCTCCACCGATTACCTGCTTGGCAGGGTTGAATAGCCCAACCATAGCCATACTGAAAATTGACACAGCCACAACAATGGCTTCAACTCCTTTTGCGCCCTTTCCTTGCAGCCATAAGGAGAGAAAAGCCATGCACATCGCCGCCAAAGGCATGAAATAGCGCCCATCAAATGGAGTCCATCCTGGCCGGATTAGGCTGCAGGTGATGAGCACGGTAAGAAAAAACACAAAGGGCATGATGCGCAAGATGTCCTTCCTCTTGAGACCTTGCACAAAGGCTGCTAAACTGGTCGGAAAAATGAGCAGTCCTCCAATAAGCCCAAACCAAGCTTCGTCCTCTTGCAATTGGTAGAGCCTGCCCCAGGTAAAGCGATGTGCATCCAGCGTCGCAATGTCACCTTCCAAATTCAGACCTAACGGCGTAAAAACCAACCTCGCGAGCCCCGCTTTAGCGGATACTAAAGCTTGCTGAACAGGCTGTGGCAGCCAAGAGAAATCCAGCAGCTGGTAAAACCATCGCGTAGCGTTAACGACAATGTACTTTCCAACCGGCATTTCTTCGGCTACTGCTGCACTCGTCATTTGGGCAGCATCTGGTCCTAAGGGCGAGCCAAAATAAACTGTGTTGCTAACATAAATCGGCGAACTGAACAGCAAAAAGCAGAGCAAGGTTACCCCGACCCATTGCAATACCTGCTTGAAAGAATAACGGTAAAAAACAAAACCCAAGAGCAGCATCAGCACCATCCCTGGCAGGTATGCTGCAATCGAAAAATTCGTACCCACAACAAGTGCTAAGGCTAAGGCAGAAAGCAGAAGATAAGCAAACTCTCGCGTTTTTCCCCAGCGGTGGAAGAAATAAAATGTCGATAAGAACAACCAAGTGCTAATAAGATCGTGGCGTACGGAAGTGAGATGCAGCTGCACCACCGGTAAAGTCAGCCAAATTAATGCGGAAAAGATCGCATTTCGCCGGCTAAAGCCTAATTCCTGAGCGAGTAGATAGATAATGAGACTCGTGACCAAGCCGGCTAACATGGGAATGTAAGCTATAAAATGATCGCTATTGGTAAAAAGCAGCGTCCACAAATAAACTAACTGTGCGTTGAGTGGGAAGGAAAGCTGCCAGACGAAAGGCGTCTCCCATGGAAGATAGGAACCTTGCTGCTTCCAGCGCACAATGCGTGCTACGTGATAGCTCAGAGCATCATTATTATTCGGTGGAACGATATAGTTTAGTACCACCGATAGCAGCAACACACCCGCCACGCAAATGGCTAGAATCAAAAGAAACCAGTTCTTTCGCTCCTTACAGAACGCCCCTAGATGTATATCTACTTTAGATTCCGGAATGATTTTTGGTTGTTGTGCGAGCAGCCAGCTTATAGCGCTCACCAAAAGCAAACCAGCCTGAAGCCCAAGGACCACCTGTTGCGAGCCTAACCCTTTGAGTTGATTGGCAATCGTAAAAACAAACACTAAACAGGCAAAACCCACCAAAGCCCAAGCCAAGATGGCTTCACTCCAGCGTTTGATCTTAAGGCGAGCAGTAAAAAACAAAGTGGTCGCAATAAGTACAAGAATCGAGAAAATGAAAGCCATGATAGGCTTTAGTTTACCTTAAATGTGGTCGATTTGGCGGTCAGCAGAATTGACAATGAATGCGGACGTTAACGAAAAACCCTTCGTTATGATGAAGGGTTTCAGTCGGGGCGGGCGGATTCGAACCGCCGACCTCACGGACCCGAACCGTGCGCTCTATCCGGGCTGAGCCACGCCCCGACGGACTTCTATTATAGCTTTTTTTAGTATTTCTACAAGGCAATTTTTGTCGCTTGGTGCGATTCACCGCGGTCCTAAACGGCCAAACTGGCGCTCGAGCAGCGCTGCGCTCAGGTGGATCATTGTCGGTCTGCCATGTGGGCAAGTACGCGGCGAAGTGCAGGCTTCCAAGTTGAGCAGCAGGTTTTTCTGCTCACTTTCCGAGAGCTGCTTTCCCGCCTTGACTGCCATGCGTTTGCATACACGGGCAGCAATGCGCGCTTCCACTTCTTCGCCTAAAGGCTCTTCGTTTTCCTCAAAATCTTCGACTAATGCATTGAGCACAGCTCGCGGGTCCGCATCCAGAGCAATCGCTGGTACGGCGCGCACGACAAAGGCATTCGGCCCAAATTCTTCCACCTCAAAACCCAATTTTTGCAAAACCGGCAGCTGGGGCGTAAGCACTAAAGCCTTTTCCGTAGACATTTCAACTACCACCGGTTGCATTAATGCTTGGGTCGGTACCGCCGAAGCACGGTATTGCGCCATAAGCTGGTCAAAGAGCACACGTTCGTGGGCAGCATGCTGATCAATCAGGTAGAGACCATCCGGACCCTCTGCAACGAGATAAGTCGAGGCAACCTGCCCCACCAAGCGCAAAAGTGGCAGGTGTTCCAACGGCAAAGGCGTCGATTCGGGTATAGATTCTTGCGGCACTACCTTAGATTCATTGTTTGCGCTGCTAACCCACGAGGTGGAATCAGCGGGGAGCTGCCCATTGATATCCGAGGAAGGCTGGCGTCCCCATAGGACCCTTGTGTTTATTTCTGGAATAGGCGCATAAGCCAGCAAGCCGCGCCGAATGCCGCGCTGAATCGCACTGAAAAGCCGATCCGGCTCGCGGAAGCGCACTTCCGCTTTGGAGGGATGCACATTAACGTCCACAAGGTTAGCAGGCAGTTGAATAAACAGAATCGCGACAGGATATCGCCCAACCATGAGCATTGTGTTATAGGCTTTGATTACCGCAGCGGTGAGAGAAGCATCTTGTACCCAACGACCATTGACAAAAAGGGTGATATCCCGGCGATGCGAGCGGGTGAGAGAGAGACTGCTCACATATCCCTTGATTGAGATTTCTTGCGCGCTAAATTCAATCGGCAGCAGCTCCTTCGCATCTTGGGTTCCGAAAATCTCTTGTAAAATCTCCTCTTGGTTACCGCTGCCAGTGGTCTGAAAGATTAAGCGCCCATCTTGCTCTAGAGACCAACGGATGGATGGATAAGCCATCGCGTAGCGGGTGACTAAGCCGGTAATCTGACGGTTTTCGGTACTATCGGTCTTGAGGAATTTTAGACGAGCCGGCACGTTGTAGAAAAGATCCTCAACGCGCACTTGCGTCCCGGTAGGTGCTGGAACTGCGACTGGAGGGTTTATCTGCCCGCCATCCACCCTTAAGCGCAGCGCCACCTCTTGATCCGCCGTTTTAGAAGTTATCTGCAAGCGCGAAACCGAACCAATCGAAGCTAAGGCTTCACCCCGAAAACCTAAAGTTTGGATATTGAGGAGATCTTCTGCGCTGTTTAGCTTGCTGGTGGCATGCCGTGCCAGAGCTAAAGGAAGCTCCTCAGCAGGAATACCAGCGCCATCATCACTAATGACGATCTCCCGTTTGCCTGCTTGGCGCGTTGTAATGACGATCTTTTTTGCACCGGCATCGATCGCATTTTCAATCAGTTCTTTGACCACCGAGGCAGGCCGTTCCACTACTTCGCCAGCGGCGATTTGAGAAGCAACAGTTTCGGGAAGAATTTTGATCGTCATAAACCAACCTCGTTGAATTATACCCCGCGTAAAACCCCATCCAGTCATGACAGGGGAAATCTATTAAAATATACGAATATGGAAATATCTGAACATATCAAAGCAATCTTGGATACCCTGCCGGAAAAGCCAGGTTGCTATCTAATGAAAGATAAAGATGGCAAGATCATCTACGTGGGCAAAGCCATCAACCTGAAAAACCGCGTGCGTTCCTACTTTCATGCTTCAGCGGATCAAACCTACAAAACCCAGCAGATGGTGAGGAAAATTGCAGATATCGACTTAATTTTAGTCGACTCAGAACTGGAAGCCTTGATCTTAGAGATGAATCTCATAAAGGAGCACCGCCCCTTCTACAATATCCGCCTCAAGGATGACAAACGCTATCCTTACATCAAAGTCCACTGGGCAGATGATTTCCCCAAGGTCTCGGTTACGCGACAGATGCTTAAAGACGGCTCACGCTATTATGGACCCTACACTTCGGTTTGGGCTGTCCATCAAACTCTGGAAGTGCTGCGAAAAATATTCCCTTACCTCACTTGTGCGCGGGAAATTACGGGTAAAGATGCCCGCCCCTGTCTGTATTATGACATCAAGCTGTGCTCTGGTCCGTGTATTGGCGCTATCGATAAAGAATCCTATCGCCAGATGATTGATGACCTGTGCAAGTTTCTAGAAGGGCGCACTGATCCCATTGTTAAGCGCTTGCAAACCGAAATGCAAGCCGCTTCTGAGGCAATGAATTACGAACGCGCAGCCACCCTTCGGGATCAAATCAACAGCATTGAGCGCGTGGTCGAACGTCAAAAAATCATTTCGGGCGAGCAAAAAGACACCGACATCATCGCAATGGCACGCTCGGATGGTGAGGCTTGCGTCCAGGTCTTTTTTATGCGCTCTGGCAAGCTCATCGGCCGCGAGTATTTCATCTTAGAGGGCACAGAAGACGAGAAAAACGAAGAAATTCTGAAAGATTTCGTCTTGCAATTTTACGATGAAGCCGCATTTATTCCATCGCAAGTTTTACTACCTACCGATATCGAAGAAGCGCGGATTATCAAGGAATGGTTGAACACTAAACGAGGCGGAGAAAAGGTCGAGATCAAAGTACCGAAGAGCGGCGATGGCAAGAAACTGATCAGTTTAGCATCCGAAAACGCTGTGGAGACGCTCCGGGCGCTTGAAACGCGCTGGAAAGCCGATAAAGACCGCCAACATCAAGCATTAGCTGAGATTCAAACTGCGCTTAACCTGCCTGAACCGCCAAATCGCATCGAGTGTTACGATATCTCTAACACCATGGGTACGGCTAGTGTAGGCAGCATGGTGGTCTTCGAACAAGGAGTGCCCAATAAGAAAGCTTACCGCCGCTTTAATATCCGCAGCGTGGATGGTCCAGATGATTTTGCTTCGATGGAAGAAGTATTACAACGGCGTTTTGCCC